>Ga0209886_1000015_pt1 | contig 48732 bp, 47 predicted proteins | sample GWRWN2_40_50_FD_187229 | JGI IMG/M metagenome (GOLD analysis project Ga0209886, IMG submission 187229) | Riverbed sediment microbial communities from areas with no vegetation in Columbia River, Washington, USA - GW-RW N2_40_50 (SPAdes)... | ecosystem: Environmental > Aquatic > Freshwater > River... | reverse complement strand
TGGATATGTACGGTATCTGCTCTCGCAACAAACAAAAAGTGGTAGTAGAGCTTGGTGGCAAACCCATAGATTACAGGTCAGTTGAATTTGTTCAGGAGATTTTCAGATTTACTGGCGACGGAGTTGACGTAGTGTTCGATGGTATTGGCACAAAATCGCTTCTGCGTTCTTACATGACACTTCGCACAGGTGGTAGATTAGTAGGGTACGGGTTCGGTTCAAAGATGAAAGACAGACACCGTCGCCGAGCATATGAAATAGTGTCAAGTATCATAAATTGGATAAATGTATTGGCGTTAAACTTGAGACCTGACAGGAGAAAGATTATTCCTTACAGCATTCAAACGTTGAAAAGACGCAAGCCAGACTGGTTTCGCGAAGACTTGCAGATACTATTAAATTTGCTCAAGCAGGAGAAGATTAAGCCGGTCATTGCCGCTCGAATGCCATTAAATGAGGCGACCCAAGCTCACAAATTACTGGATAGACAGGCGGTCACTGGTAAGATAGTCTTGATTTGCAGTTCCTCGTAATTCTCTCTGATGTGTATAGTCACTGATTTTTTAATTTCAGTCCAAATGGTTCTGCTACTGTATTAGTGACTTCTTCTAATATTTCGCAATATCTTTTAACGTCATATTTGGTTTGTGAATTTGCTAGTTCTATAGGAATACTTCTTTTTTTAGAGTGCCATCGATAATAGTCAGTAATTATGTATTTTAAAATCTCTCCAGCTCTTAATGATTTGCCTTCTCCACTTAGTTTCGATATTGCATTATTTTCTACTGTGTTTCTATCTTGATATTCATCATAATTTTTTGATGTTCTTTTTGTAAATACCAACTCATTCAGAGGAACCCTCCTCTCCTTCAAAAGCTTCAAATGATTTTGGAATACGTATTGTATTTTTGGAAATATCATTTTAACATCGTTAACGCTGTCACCTTCTGCTAGCATATTCAAAATTAATTGTTGGTATTTAGAGAAAAAAATTGGAGTGTCATGTCTCCTTGCTTCAATTCCTCGCAGCTTGAGTGTCCCATCCTCAAATACGCCAAAATACCTGTTGGGAACCCCTACAATATCACTATTTTTTGAGGGAACAAATGCAATCCATTTGTAAATGCCTTCTAATGATATATCAAAGCCTGTTTCGATTTCTATTGCTTTTTTCAAGGCTTCATAATTGTCATGCTTTGTATGTTTTTGTACATCCTTTTCTTGTACCCAGATGGAGTCTACTATTGCATGTAGGATGTTATATCCGTGTCTCTCTGCTATTCTCATTGTACGTATCAGAATTTGCCTGTCAAAGGCACAAACAGCAATGTGAGCATCAATCCTACCAAATTTTGCATTGTTAAAACCAAGATATCCAAAACTTGTTACCAGAACCCATTTGAGTGCTGTTTGCCTTGAGTTATAAACTTCTCTCAGATTAGTATCGGTAACCGAATTTCTCAGTTGTTTGTAGATTTTTCTTTTAGTAAGGAGAATCTCAAGGGCTTTTGGCACAAGTCCTAGTCTTTTTTCACACCTGTAATAGTTGTATAATTCAGGAACTCTTAACCTAGAGTCAGGACAGCATTCACAAAAGACTGTCTCGGCTGATATATTCATCTTATCCATTATTGACGGATACAGAGAAACAAAGTCCAGCTCTGCGACTCCTTCATGAACTCCTATCCTGGGTTCTAGAATCATTCCACCGCGGTCAGCTATTAGCAGCTCTTCTAAGCTCTTGATATGTTCGGATAAAGTTGGTTTCCACGGAATCAGAACGCTTTGCCTGTGAGCATGATAAAACTGTAGGCTGCTCATGCATTTTCCAATACTTGCTCTAGAAGCTGTATGGAGTGGCATTCTACAGATTCTTGCCAATTCATACAAACCTTGCAGTCCTGATTCTGCCATAATAAATGAATTATCAGTATCAATGTGTATTCTTCCTGGTAACTTTATGGTCGAAGGTTTGAAAAAGATTTTGCCATATGAAAAATATGATGTGCCTTTTTTTGCTGGCTTGGTTAAAGCACTATTTTCCCTACCTAACGCTAGTTGTATATTGTTATTATTTGCTCTTTGAATTAAATACGGGAATGTAAAAGAATCTCCGTCATCTGTGAGCACAAAATCTGGATTTATATTTTCTATCTCTTTCATAAGTTTGCCAATAATATCGATTTCAGATTCTTCTTGTATCTGAATATTTTCATCTGTGAAATATTTTTGAATTTCAATATGGTCAATCCTGTCCGTATAACTTGGTATCTTACCTTCATCAATTTTAGGAAATACTCTGAGATGTATGTTGTCAAACTGAGGTAGCTCATAATCAGTTGACCATACGTCGTCTTTAATATTCCAATTCAAAGTAGATTTGTTACTATTGATATGACAGTAAGCTAGTGGAAATATATCATGCTCGTAGAAATATGTCTGAGCGGGAAGAACGTCGACGTTATACAGTCTAATTTGCCCAAACCTGAATTTTTTCTCAATTTCTGAAGCAAGTTTTACAGCTTTATTAGAATCTTTTAGTCTTAATTGTACTACCAATGATTCTTTGGAATCTGTTAACTTTACATATTTCGGTACAATTTGAGAACTGGATACAAGTTTAGTAAAGGTTTCACTTTCAATAATTTCCTTAAAGAGTAATTTGTCATCTGTTGCTACATATATTGGATGAGACCATTCATCTTCTAATCTTACCGTCCTTCCATTGTTCTGTTTTATCCAAAAGACCATCTTATCATTCTTGGCATATGCATCAAACAACCATCCCGAAAGCATGTCTTGCTCGCTATTTTTCCGTGCTCATCGCCATTCTTGTTGATTGAAATTCCTATTATTTATTAACCAGTTAATTATCTTGTGCTGCACAAAAACTAAACTCATCAGCAGGGATTCAGTTGAATAATATTCTCCCTTTGAGTTGATTGAATCGGCATATTGGTAACATTGCTCTAGCATGCGCAAAAAAAGTTCTCTGTCTTCTTCGCGAAGGGCATCGGCAAATCCCCTCCATGATTGAATTTCTTGTATTAACGTATCTTCATTTGGAAACAATGCCAACTTTCTTCACTTAATCTCTTGACAGTGGCTACTCCTGACAATATTATTCCTATTTTTTTTCATCAATGCTGTTACCTGCTTGAAGTGGTGAAGTATAATTGACATTATAATACAGTCTAAAACTATTGGTCTTGCGGAATTTGCACAAGCACTATTATAGAGACGTGAAGTCGAAAACATCTCATCAAATTTTTTTCTATCATCCTTACTTAGTCTGGAGCGAAATTTACGCCACTTCAATTCCTCGGCCATACATGCTAATCTAAAAGATGGAATTGTTCTGCCCATAATCATTCATCTTCCTATAACTGTCAATACGTCTTCAGCAGTTAGAGACAGATACTTCTTAACAGTGACATAATCTGCACCTTGTTTTTCCTGTATGAGCATTTTAAATTTATCATTGGTTTTGTTCTTGTCAATTTCAATACATTTGTTAAAAATTTCAAGTATTTTGTTTCCTAGGTTAAGAACATAAGGAGACAATTTGTCGTTAAGAGAAAGTGAAGTTATCAACAGAACTTTACTTTTAACAGATAATTCTTTAAGAACCTCCGTGATTTCTGTTATCAAGAATTCTATCTCAGCAACATCCATCTCTGGTTCCTGAAGGAACATTGACAACAAATCTGGAATTACTACTATATTGGTTCTGTATTCGTGAATAGTTTTGAATAGTTCATATTTTAAAAAATGTGTAAGCTGATATACAGTAAATACTCTTGAAATCATTATTTTCCTCAAATTCTTTTTAATGTTCAAACCGTATTGTTTCATAAAATCTACAGACTGATACACATCAGTGCAATTTCCAGCATCAAGAATGAACACTTTTGAACTTCTAAAACCGCCGTGCTTCTTTGGCATTAAACAATGGACTGCTATCTTTGTCAACATGATATTTGTCATTGTCGAGTCACCCAGAAGGCAGACTGTATCGGAAGATAGTAATTCTATGGTTTTATTGGAAGTACCATTGACAGCAAATGAGAGCCGATTAAGGTAATCATAAGCTGTCTTTAACTTCAAATGCTCATGTTGACTCCATACAGCTCTGTCTAGCTTTTCTTCAATGAGCTCTGACATAGAGCTTAGCTCTAGCGCATTGAACTCTTTTTAATCAAGGAGCTACTTTCGGAGAGGGAGGGCTAAACCTATCTCATTGCTGCGCTTCGTCAGTCGAATTTAATCTCGATTGCAAGCTCCGAATCAATTTATTGGACGCTACGATAAATAAGCTCTTGCAGCTTTATATTGGATGTTCAGGTTGGAGTTACAGTTCCTGGCAGGGCCCATTCTACCCATCCAATATGGAAAATAAGCACTGGTTATCATACTATTCACAAGTTTTCAACTATGTGGAAATTGATTCTACATTTTATAGAATTCCAAATCAGTTTATGGTTAAGAATTGGGCTAGAAAAACACCAGCTGATTTCAGATTTACTGCGAAATTTCCCAAGGTGATAACCCATGATAAAAAACTCAAGAATGTAGAAAAAGAATTAGCATTGTTCTATGATGCTATGAAACCTCTGAAGGACAAGTTACTTGCGCTATTAATACAATTTCCACCCTACGTGAAAATCACAGAAGGAATGGAAGCTTTAAAACAAAATCAGTTTTTCTTTGATGATGATTTCAGATATACAGTAGAAGTAAGACATCCATCATGGTTCTCAGATTTAGCTTACAATTTCTTTTCCAACAATAATATTTGCATGGTCTGGAATCAACTAGACAAAATACAATCTCCACCGATAGTAACGTCTGACTTTGTATATCTTAGGTTGATTGGACATAGAAGTATTAAGGAAACCGACTTTGGAAGGATACAAAAAGATAGAGAACAAGAAATGAAATATTGGTCGGATAAATTTAGAGCAATTGAAGAAAATGAGAAAGACGTAAAGGCAGGTATTGTCGCTGCCAATAACCATTATGCTGGATTTGGAGCTGCGACTGCCAATATGTTTAGAGTGATGAGAGGGCTTGAACCCGTAGAATGGGGAATGCAAAAGGAAATAGCTTATGATACTGAACTGCAATTTCCAGATGACCAAGCTAGCTACCACAAGCCTAAACAAAAGAGTTTATTAGATTATCCAAGCAGCTAACATGTTATCTCATTCTGTAAATCCATTACAGGTACACTTCAGACAATAGCTCTGCCCATGCTTGTCAGAAATATGAAATTCTCTAGTATGGCTACATAGAGCACATTTGTCAGATTTTGTTCGTGTTGATATCAACTTTATGTAAGCTATTGAATTATGATTTATTCGAATTACCATATTTTTCATTATGGACAAGGACATTTAGAGGTAAGCGGTCCTTTCTCTTACCTGTCAATTTTTTTATTGGATAACCAAGTCCAATTACAGCAGAGACATTCAAATCCTGTGGAATTCCAAAATCCTTCCTGAATTTATCTTCCTCTATTCCTGTAAATATTCCCGAACCTACTTCATAATTCCATGCGGCCAACTGCATGTTCTGTAGTACCCTCCCTGCGTCAATCAAATGAAAATGATATTTTGGATTAGTCAGAATTATTATTGCAAAATTACAATTTGCAACCCAATTTCCACTAGTGCTGTCCTTTGCAAGCTTCTTTAAATTCTCTTTATTTTCGACTAGTACAAAACGCCAATGTTGAGTGTTAAGGCCAGTTCCTGTTAATCTGGCTGCTTCGAGTACCTTTGATTTTATTTCACGTGGGACTTGTTTTGGGCTGAATTCTCTTATATCAAGTTTGGTCGCTACAGATTCAAAAGCATCCATGCGTACTTATTTCTTTTTAACATATTAAAGATTTAAAGTCCTTATATTGAAACCATTTCGAATTAATCAATTAAAACAATTTAACTTATTTCCAAAAAAATGATTATCAGTGAATTCTTTCATATCTGCCTAATAATTATTTTGATTACTTTATTCTTGATTTTAGTATCATCATTTGCACCTTCATCACATACTTGATAAAGGTTATTCAAATAAGTAGCAGATTCGTTGAAATTCTGTAACGTACATCGCAAAGCATTTTTTATATTGGATAATGTATCTGCAGTTTGTGGTTGTTAAAGGTAGTGAAATATTCTTAATAAGTGAAATTTTATTTGATAATAGAAAAAAACTCAGACTAGTTAGCGGAGATATAACAGAAAGAAACGTGGATGTAATAGTAAATGCTGCAAATTCTTATCTAAGGCATGGTGGAGGTCTCGCAGCAGCCATTGTAAGAAAAGGAGGACAAATAATTCAGGATGAAAGTAACAAGATAGGTTATGTGCCAGCTGGTAACGCTGTAATGACGACTGCTGGCAAATTACCTTGTAAAGCAGTGATTCACGTAGTAGGTCCAAGAAATGGTGAAGGAAAAGAGAACGAAAAACTGAGATTAGCAATAAATAATGTTCTAAACCTTGCTCAACAGAACGGTTTCAAAAGTATATCTATTCCTGCTATAAGCACAGGAATATTTGGATTTCCTAAAGATAAATGCGCAAAGATACTGATTGAAGAGTCATTAAAGTTCGTTAAAAACCAAACGCCGTCTACCAAGTCTCCTGAAATCATAGAGTTTTGTATCTATGACGATGAAACTCTTGACCAGTTTAAGAAAGAGTTCAATGGTATCAAGGAGAGATAAAGAATAAGAATCATTTGTATAATAAAAAATTTGATTTAAATAAGTATCATAGAATGACTGAACCTCCTAACAAATAACTAGGTTTGAAAAGATAAAGCACAGACCCGATTCATGATAATGTATGGAAATTAATTCACTAAAAATAGAACCTCCAACTGATGTTCAATTCATCCTAGCTCAGAGCCATTTTATAAAGACAGTTGAGGATGTTTCAGAATGTCTAGTGAACTGCGTTCCTGGAATTAAATTTGGATGTGGCTTTTGTGAGGCAAGCGGCCCATGTCTGGTAAGGCGTGCAGGCAACGATGAAGTTCTCGAAAAGATGGCCGGTGAATATGCATATAGTATCTCTGCTGGACATAGTTTAGTAATTTTGTTAAAGAATGCATTCCCAATAAACGTACTAACAAGGTTAAGAGAAGTTCCTGAAATAGTGACTGTCTATTGTGCAACCGCTAATCCAGTTGAAATATTATTTATTGACACATTACAAGGTAGGGCAATAGTTGGTATTGTTGATGGATTTAAACCAAAGGGTATAGAAACAGATAATGACATAGATGAAAGAAAAAAATTTCTACGAAAGATTGGATATAAGTATTGAACTATTTTTTTTAGGTCAAACTTTATTGCCAGGCCTCAGTCCAAAATTTGTGTCAATAAGAATTCACAACCCGTTGGTTTCATACCAATGTCCCTCCGACTACTTTGCCATGTGTTCTCTAACTATAGAAATGAATTGAATTTAAATAGAATCTAATACCAGAATACAAATAAATTTTAGGGATGCAGTAAATTCATGTTTTCTTGTCTTGTCATGTATGACTCCGAGACCTTGATAGAGGGGTTCGAGTCCCACTTCCCTGCTAGAGTCCTGAAATGGAGAAAGTTCCACTTTTGAGTAATAAGATTACCTTTGTATCGAAAATTACTTTAAATTCTCAATTATCTTCTGAGTTTCTTCCAAATTGAAAGCTTTAAGAGTTGTAGTGCGTACGTTCCCGAGTGCCCCGGTACCGAGCAAAATCTCCATGGCTGCCTCATCATTAGGTAATTCAATAATTAATACCAAATCGTAATGTCCAAACGTATAAAATACACCGACCAATTTGCCTCCTCTCTTCTCAAGATATGATTTAAAAGCTTCAGCACGCTTAATCGTGTCCTTTACATTTCTTATTCCTTGGTCTGTCCAATTTAGCAATAGGATGTAATGAGACATAGTTTCAAGTAAATGAACCTAATATTTATGTAAATGGTTTTTTGAAGGGGAGTACACACACAAATTACGACTCTGCCTTTATGAGGTCAGTTCAATTCTTGAAATTAATGATTGTTTAAATAGTCAGTAATTAAGTTTCATAATCTCTAAATTATAAAGCCCCCACTTATAGCGCGTATAACTAATGGGTTCAAATTCCAGTCCACACGGTATACTTGAATATTGAAAAATAATAAACAACCTATAATTGTATTTATTGCTATGTTTTCAAATCTTTAACGACGCCATAAATTTGCTGACCCATAAAATGTCGTTCGGTGCTATTATCAGCTAAATTAATGCTAATCGTTCTTCCTTTAGAGATTGATATTGTAGTAGGTACATCTTTCCATGCGCTCTTTCCATTTGTCTTCACATCTGTAAGTCCTGAAATTTGTATGCTACCATCCGTACTAAGCAGAATAGGTCTATCATCTTCAACCCGCAGATTGGTTACTTGATGCGTATGGTTATTGGCACCATTTACAGGCCCAGTATAGAATTCTGATGTAAAGTTAGCAATCTTACCTTTGTCAGTAACTAACTTCCAGTTACCAGATAAGATAAATTTCTCCACGGAGCTCATATTTACTGTATTTTTGGAGGGTGGCATTCCAAGAACTAAAGAGCTTATCTGCCCGTCTGCACTAAATGTCTCAGTCGCTGCAAATACTTTACTATCATTAACGAAATAAAATGAAACAAGAGATACTGCAAAAAGAAGTGCAAGCAATGCAATAGATTTTTCATAGTTTGGCAAAATTAGAGAACCAAACTCACTGAACATTTCGACTAAAAACTAGTAAACTAGATTCCATAATCTAAATTGCCCCTATCTGCTTCATCATTCCTACTAAATCGTAAAATAATCTCTCTTCTAGTATTTTTTCATTTTTCCAATGGGCAACAGTACAAAACTCTATATGAAATTTCTTACCTGTAGGTTGGACTGTTTTCCCATCAAGTCCTTTCATGGGACCTTTGAACGTGCCAGTAAAATCTGCTACCGAACATGTGTATTCATCACTGAAAAATTGTATCTTGTAGGGATTATTGACTAGGTGATTGTCGGGAAATGCTTTAAAGAATTCTACTGATTCTTGACGATGATTTTGCACACCTCTTGTTGGTTCAGGCTGGCCTGGCCAAAATACTGCCACATTATCAGCATGACGTTCTTCGAATGTATCCCAATCTTGGGAATTCCACGCATCATCAAGTGTCTTCATCAAATCCATATTTTTCTCTTCAACGGTCATCTTTTATCGAAAAATTAAATAGTTAACCGTGTAATTAAAAGTTCCTTGCATCTTTTAGGAGGATTGCCAAATGCAGGACTGGATTCAGACTGAAAATGTCAAACCATCGTATGACAATATACTACTAGAATGGCTTTCACAATTCATCATATGTCATATGTTTCTTGGGTATAACCATCGTCGAAAAAATCGACTCAAGAGAGGCATTGCGAAATAGGTAAGACCGAGCACTAATGTCATATTCATAATGACATTAGCAAGTAAGGGCGATTGTCCCAAGTAAAGCCTGATGAAATATTGCGCCAATGAGCTGATACAGTATGCCCCGATGAATGTAACTATTGCCATTTTCCATCTAGGGGGAGCAGCTATAGTTTTCAAGTTAGGTAGAGTAAACCACGTCTCCAGACCAGTCTTTCTCTCATAAGTAGAGCAAGTGTTCGCTTCTTCTATTAGCTTTCGGGCTACTTCTGAATTTTCCCACGCATCTAGCGAGGACTTATCGGCGAAGCGGTTAATGATGTACCGCACAGACGAACTACTGCCTCCAGGTGCGATTATTGTCGTTCCAAGGTAGCCTGGAACCTCGCTTTCTAATTTCATATAACGCCTAAGCCACTCATCGTAATCCTTCTCGTGACCAACCTTTATGTTCCTATTAATGACTTCTGTGAATTCCTTTGAGTCGTGCATGCCATGTCGACCCCTGCTATCCATTGTGGTAGTAAGGAGATACAACTTAATAAGTGAAACTCCGAAAGTTACCATGTTTTTCAATCAGTTAAGTAACAACAACTATAGGATCAGTAGATTAAATTTAAGTCCTGCTGCAGTTTACAAATGGATTAACAAATATGTTTCTTTAATGCAGAAACATCTTGAAAATATAAAACCAATTACTAAATCTAGTCTTACTGCTGTAAGACTGATAGCTAAAAGTCTCGAAATCTTGAGCGTTCCATGCATCATTCGCCATCTTCGTACTCTTCATGCTAATGGAAAATAGATAAATTTAATATCTGAATATAATCGTTCATTAACGATTATTTTCCTGTCTGTTATCTAATGCAACGTATGTGTCATTTGGTTTAATCCTATCTAACTTGATTTGTTGCGATAAGCTTTATTCGGATTTGTGTGCCATTCTACACTATTCCTGTAAAACCCGAATAAAAATAATCCTAAATAAGAGTGGGTCCAAAATTTGTGCCAAATTACTTTATTTCCAGACCAGATACAATCAACCGTAACGTTATTCTAATATTGGCATTATATGACGCCATTTCAAAATTCATTATCATAAAAAGAGTTTATAATTGATAATAATAGTCATAAATAAAGGAACTTGAATCCTGTTTACTTTTTTTTAGGAGTAATTATTACAATAGTGATAGGAAACTCCTTTATTATTTTTGCCGAGCCAGACAGTAAAGTAATCTATTCCAATTGGATATTGATAATAAATTCGCTCATTGCTGTAGGACTTTCTGCAATGATTCCTATCAAGCATAAAGATAGGAAAGAAGGGGAAGGAAATAAGGCTAATATTCTTCTAGCACTTGGTCTGCTTTTCTGGTTTATTGCAAATATAGTATGGGCGTATTATGAGTTAGTGCTTGACATCGTATCACCGGTACCTTCCTTAGCAGATTTATTCTTACTGTCTGCATATGGATTCCTCATATATCGATTAACAATAGTATACAGGAAGATTGGTCACACTACCAATAGAAAATATCTTTTTCCAATAGTCATTGGTACGGGCTTATTTTTGATATACATCTTAAACTTGACACTTGAGAATACAGAAACATCAAATTTCAGGGGTCTTATGCTCTTTGCTGTCACCATAGCCTATCCAACCTTGAATTCAGTTTTAGCTGTGCTTGCGTTGATAATTCTTCTTGATATAAAGAATGAAAGACATCACTTTATTCCATGGATATGTGAGTTAGTTGGACTATTAGCAATTGTTATTGGGGATAGTTGGTTTGCAATTATTGTTCTTACGACATTTGTTGAACAACTATGGATGTCCGCGTTATTACTGTCTGCACATTATTTGTTAATTGCAGGTGGTCTCATATGGTATCTTAGATACTCTATCAAATGGCATTCAAATGGCTCTGTTTCCAAGATTGTAACAAAGGTTAGAAATGGAATTCCCAAAAAAGTTCTCATTGGTTCTATTACTTTGACATCCTTTCTGATATTTGCAGGTTTTTATTTTACAGATATTTTCAGTGGTAATGAGAATAAATATTTTATTACGGATTCTAATTTTCTACCCTCTAACAACGACTATGGAAAAAAGGAATTTGTAATTGGTGCTATTTTACCTTATACGGGTTCTTTGTCTTCTCTTGGTAAATCTGTTAAGATAGCTTTAGAGGATGCTGAAAACGAAGTAAACAAGCACTTCGAAGGGATGAACTCATCATCGCACTTTAAGCTATTAATGGCTGATTCAAAGACGAGTCCGGAGGAAAGTTTAGTAGCAATAAAAAAATTACATGAAAATGGTGCAAAAATTATTGTAGGACCCGCAACAAGTACTGCAGTTTCAGCTGTTAGAGGATATGCAGATGTTAATAACATTATACTTCTTAGTTATTCCAGTACCTCACCATTACTTTCTATTGAAGACGATAATCTTTTCCGCTTAGTTCCTGATGACACATATCAAGGAATGATAATTGCGCAAAGAATGATTAATGACGACATAAAGGCTATTGTTCCCTTTTGGAGAGCTGATATTTATGGAAATGAACTCTATAAATCTACTAAATCCAATTTTGAAAAACTAGGGGGCGAAGTAGAAGAAGGCATTAATTATCAACCATATACAGGAAAATTTGCCACGAGTTTACACCGCATAAATTTCATAATGTGGAATGAGGATTTAGAAAAATTAAGCAAAATTGTATCTGACACTGTAAGCAAATATGGTATTAAATCCGTGGCTGTATATGCAATATCTTTTGATGAAATTACACCCATTTTAATTCAGTCACATCTTTATGAAATCTTGCAAAAAGTAAAATGGTATGGCAGCGATAGTATTGCACAAAATCATCATATAATAAAAAATATTGATTCAGCAATGTTTGCAATGAAAACAAATTTTTCTAATCCACTGTATTCATTAAGTAGTGAGACAGGGAAATCTCATGCACTTGAAGAAGAACTAGAAAGAAAATTACATGAAGTGGGTTCAATAACATATCCTGCAATTGCCTATGATTCTTATTGGATAGCCGCGCTAAGTCTTGATAAAAATAGTACCATTAACTCGGACAAGGGAACCTTAACTAAATCATTTAAAGAATTGGTTGTTGAAACTGTGGAATCATTTAAAGGGATGTCAGGTCAAATAAAACTTAATAAAGCAGGCGATCGCATTGGGGGAAATTATGATTTTTGGACTGTTGGTAAAGATGATGAAACTCAAAGTTATAAGTGGAAGAAAGAAGATAACTCAAAATAGATGGTAAAGGGGAGATACTTTTCACTCTGGCCTTCCATTAAGCAGATAGACATATCTGTTATTATAACCAAGTCTAAGTATAGGAGTCAAGTCCTTGACGACACGGGTGGTTCCCTTTACTTGATATCTAAATAATATGGATAGAATTGACAACCATAAGACTAATAAGTTTAGAAATGTTCGCTAATTTATGTTCTCTTATTACGTACCATATGACTCCGCGAGCACGATAGAGGGGTTCGAGTCCCACTCCCGGCGCTTTAATAGATTGATAAGTAAATAGTCCTTTTAGAACTTGTTGTAAACTACTTTTGGATTACCAAATAATTAATCACTATTCATTCACATGCAATCCTAACTTTAACCACATTGAGCAATTAATTCATTTTCATGCGCATAACATACATGTTCGAGCTTTGTATAGTCCTGAAAGGAATATTTGCAGCCACACTGATATTCTAGTATTTTCTTCTTTAACTTATATCCATTTGAAGAAATTACCTTAGACATGGTATATTAACACTAAACAGATATATCAACTTTAATTGAAACGTTCGTAAAGCTAAACATGGACCCTTTGTATTATGATTATTTAATTTATCTGCTGTAATTTGCTACAAGATTAGCTTTAAAATAGATCACAACATACCAAATATAAAGAGTGTAAAATAGATTTACTTTCGAGTTTTATGTCATTTCGAAATAATTTTTTGTTGTTATTTGTAGTGGTATTTCTATCGTTTGGATTAAGCACAGTTGGTATCTTTGTAACACTTACATTTGGAGCAGCTGAAACAAATCAATCAGACTTTAATTTTGTGGCTGCTGGAGACTTTGGCTGTGGTCGTAACGCGAATAGAACTATTACCAACATGTTGGCCCAGGAACCAGAGCTGGTGATTGGACTGGGAGACCTTTCATACCAAAAAACTGCAGATTGTTGGTTTGATGTTGTTTCTCCATTAGATACTGATGGACGACTAAAAATTGCTATTGGAGATAATGAAATGTTCCCTGCAAAACTTAGCGAATATATGAAACATTTTAAGATGGATAGTCCATTTTATTCATTTGACTATGGGAACGTTCATTTCCTTTCAATGGCAACAGCCAAAAATAAAGTAATCCCTTATAATGAGACTTCAAAACAATATGAATTTGTGAAAGAGGATCTTACAAGAGCGCATGAAAATAAGAGTATTAATTGGATAATAGTGTACTCCTTTAGAACATTCTATTCTTCTAATACAACGCACCCCGGACTTGATGAATTGCAGGATCTATATCATCCTCTGTTTGAGAAAAATGGAGTCGATATTGTACTACAAGCTCACAATCATAATTACCAGCGGACATACCCACTTATGTACAATCAAACTAAAACGTTTACTCCCATAATAATTGATAAAGGTACTGAGAAATATACGGGGGATCAAAAGGGGCCTATATTTATCACAGTAGGAACTGGAGGGGAGGATCTCTATAATTTTACAGGTCAAGCGCCCTATGTTATAACTCAATTTCAGAGACATGGATTCTTAAATGTAGATATAGTGGAAAATGGAACAAAGTTGAATGGCATTTTTTATGAAAACAGAGGAAAGACCGACAAAGATCATTTCACGATTATAAAGTAATTAGTCATTATCCATTCATTTATCCATTCATTCGATATTGTGATATGAGTCAAATGATTGTATATTATGTTTTTTCGTTTCAGACTAACTAAATTATTCTCTAATTATATCTTCCAGTAAATATTTTGGTATTTTCGCCAATTGTTCCACTTTCCAATGGCAACTCCAACAAAACCCACATACAACACACGTAAATTGTGTTCTTATTTTACATGACTTACACTCTTTGTATTCAAATGCAATACTGTTTCTCAAATACTCATGTTTGATGTACTTATTTTTTTTCCCGATTAGTCGGGAATTCATTTCTATCTATCTAAATTATATAACCGCCGAAATATAATTCTTGTTTTGTCACAATACCAAATAGCATATCGTTCTTTTTGATATCACAATATAATAATGTAGTCAAGTTCTAATGTAAGTTAATATTAAGAACAATCGAATTACAAAACAAATATGAAATATTTGTGGAATTATTTAGTGCCGAAATTTGATTTATAATCTATTTCCACTGTCTTCGATCGCCTTCTAATAACCCTGAATCACCATGTATTCTATCAATATGTTTGGATAACTCCTCGTTATTATTAAATTTCGACGCGCAATAGGGACATGATACTTGAGCCTTATTTGACATTATTGCAATAACTGAATCCGTTCAAATTAATTCTTTTGTTTATCAACATTACATAATTTGCTAAAACAATGTAGGATATGTCCAATTATATTGATGTAAATTATCTCTAATGCTTTTCGTAAAATGAAATCAAATGATCGTCAGTCTCTATTATCCATTCTACTAAAGTATCATCTAACCTATGATATTTTAGATGTTCTCTTCGTTTTTCTCTTATTATTTCTTCTTTACAGATTCCACATTTCATGAGAAGATTTGGCACTGGTAATGTCAAAGTATAATTTTAACATATATATCACTAGTGATATTTCACTTGTGTATACATTATAGTATGCCTGTTATATGTTGACTAATTGCTCATAATATCAAAATTAACTTTGTTTTTGCGTAAGTTTTAAAATATTAAATAACAGAATATAAAAAAATTAGATTAAAAAATAAAAAAGTATTTTATTTTATTATATTCTTTGTTCCTTTATTGAAGTTTGTAGAAGCTCGCCAATTTCGTTGTGCATCTTTAAGAAGTTTAATCCTTTTTCAGTCGTTTTGTAGGTTTGTGAGCCTTCTAAATATTCAAGTAAATTATTTTCAATAAGCACAGAGAGGTATTCTCTCAACTGAGCATAGCTAAGAAAAGCTTTGTACATTATTCTGGTCTTTGTTGCGCCCCCATTTGCAGCTTCTAGGATCATTGCTACTATTTCTGTTCTACTTCTGTATTTCATATAAAGATACAATAAACTTATTTATTTTAATGTATTGGCACAATAATCTAGAACATAACTTCATTTATCATGTATATTAGTTTCTTATATTGTATGAATCTGAATAATCTGCAGTAATATTGTGGTTATGAAAAAATAAAAATATTAATTATTCAGTTAAATCATTCTTCATCCATTATGCCGTATCTTTTGTAAGCACTTCATTTAGCCAATTGCCTTCCGTCTCATCATTTTCTTGAGCGTCACCAGACAATGCTGATTCCTGTTTTTCGTCATTCTCAAAATTATCTGAATTAGATTCCATATCACTGATTTGGTCTATATCCTGTTGACTTGAGTCGATGTTTTTGTCTTCTGATTCAATATTTGAGATAATATCTGAATTTGGTTGAGTAATTCTTGAGAGAAAGCTGTTTATCTCGTCTTTTTCTAATTTAATACGATCTAATAATTCGCCTGAATTTGTATTGATTTGTTGATATGTTTCTTCAATAATGTCATTGCTCCTATACTGTAACTTTGCATCGAAAATAATCGTTTTGATAGTTGTGCTTTGAAGATCCAATTCTTGTAATCTTGAATTTAATGAGTTTATGACATCTTGTTCGTTACTTTCCAAATCAAACAATCTCTTTTCATATATTAAATGCAAAACTTCAGCGTCGTCCTTCATTAGATCGTTTTCTGCTACCAAATTTTCAAGTGCTTCAACCCTCTTGAGTGTAAGATTTTTTTGTCTAAGTAATTTCTGTGCTTCCATTCGCCACCTTGGTATAAAGATCACATAGTCTCCTTGGACAAGCAACTGTTCATATGATAGCTGCTTTAACCCAATTGAACCACAATCCACACCGATCGACTCTATAGAACCATCGATATCAGTAACTAACCCGATTACCTTTCCTACATATGCACCGTACATATCTTTTACCTGTTTTCCAACAAATTCGAGCTTTATGTCGCTCATGAGATTGAATGGAAATAAGGATATAATGATGGCATTGTTAAAAATAATCAATAATTTAGTAGATGTTTTAATACTTGGTATAGAAAGGAGTTTGAAATTATCGTAAACTGAATAGATATGTATATGGATTATTTTGTAATAATAATATGAACTTCAACTCTGTTTATGATTTTTCAGATCGAGAAAAATCAATACTTGATCAACATTTTTCTAATACAGATAAGTATGTATTTGCAATTACCACTCCTCGACAGGTCGATAGAGGCGCACTGATGTCGAGGTATTCTCGATCGGATAAAACAATGAGAAAGATTTTTTTAGATGAATTTGTTACAAATCCGAACAGAGGGAAGGAATTCTATAGTAAGATACTATCAGAATATGGTGATGATTCTGTTGCCGAGTTGGGAGAAGCCCAAATTGCGGTAGAGTGGATCTCCAATATTGCAGCTAAAAAAATTGAGGATCAAAGGATCGGATTATCTTATTTAGAAAAATCTTCGCGTTATATTCCATTTGATCACAAAGTTAGTAACATGTATAAATATTATAGAGATGATAGAATAATCAAATCAAAATACGCAGATCAATATATAGAATCTTGTGATCACGCGTTTGATGTTTATAGTAAAAGTATCAATTTAATGCAGAAATTTATATCGGAAATTGAACCAATCGATGATTTTGTGTATTATGATTCAATTTCAAAATCAGAAAAACCGTTCCATAAACTTACAGACCGACAGGATATAGAATCGGGAAAGAAAGTGTATAATAGTACAGTAAGATCTAAAACCCTCGATATATTACGTAATTTGCTACCTGCAGCCACTCTTACCAATTTGGGTATAACTGGAAATGGTCGAGCGTTTGAATACCTCTTAACAAGATTGTATTGTTCTGAATTAAATGAGCTTAAGGATTTGGCGCATTTAATGAATTCTGAACTCAATTGTGTTATACCATCGTTTATTAAACGTGTAAATGAAAAACATGGAAAATCACTTCAGTCTTTTATGATAAATACCAATAAGGAGATATCAAAATTGACAGATAAATATCTTAGAAATATTCAACCTGATTTTTCTCCTGTAGGAGTAAGGTTGATTGATTATACAGATAGTAAAGATGCAGAGGTGAAGATTGTTTCTGCAATATTATATGAAAATGCACATGGGCAGTCACTTCATGATATAATCAAATTAGTTGAATCATTTCCACAAGAAAGGAGAAATGAAATTATTTTGGCCTACACAAAATTTCGTGAAAATAGAAGGCATAGACCTGGTAGGGCATTTGAGATGGTTGAATATTTATTTGAGATGTTTACGAACTTTGGGATGTTCCGTGATTTGCATCGTCATAGAATTCTTACTATCGAAAGGCAATTACTTTCAACTAAACATGGATATGACATTCCCAACGAAATAATTGATTCTGGTATTGAGAAAGATTTCAAAGATTGTATGTATCTTTCTGATAATGTTTATCAAAATATTGCAAAGACCATGCCTATTGAAGCCCAGTATGCTGTCAATTTTGCCTATAGATATCCGTATTTCATAAAAATTAATTTAAGGGAACTTTACCATATGATCGAATTACGTACTTCTGCACAAGGCCATCCAGATTATCGTTATATATGTCAGCAAATTTATAAAAAAATCAATGATATTCATCCAATACTTACGAAAGGAATGAAATTTGTAAATCTGAATGAATATAAGCTTGGGAGATTTGATACTGAAAAGAGAAAAGAAATGAAGAGAAGAGAATTAATACCACCTAGTAATTAATAATACGATCATAAGAATAATTATACTAGAACCATTTTTCCAATGATTGATTTTTATTCTTTTCTGAATTTTGAAGCCTTAGTAAGGCTGAATTAACACGATCTGTTGAAAAGTTTTTTTCGTTGCATAAAAATTCAACTATCTTATCATAATTAACGGAATCAAATTTAATATCTTCATTAGTAACGTTTGCAACTTTTGGTTTTAAAAATAGTTCTCTAATTTCCTCATATGGAACATTAGACAAGGGCTCTTGAAGTTGGTCGATATTTTCCAATTTTGAATATTTTTGAATTAATTTCAATGCAGTCTTTGGACCTACTCCAGGTATACCCCCAAAGTTATAGTCCGTTCCAATCAAGATTCCTACGTCAACCAATTGCTCATTTGTTAATTTAGTTTGGTGAAGTATATCTTCAAGATAAAATATTTCAAGAGGAACATCGATGTAGGCGTTTCTATTGGGAACTTTCCTTTTGCCACTTACTGTAATATTTCTTACCAATCGTTTTGCGCCAAATAAAATAGAATCATAATCTTGACTTGCACAAATATGTACTAGATTGGAATTAGTTAAATTTACTGCAGTTGCTTCTCCTTCTGATGGGGCTTGTATAGTTGGTATTCCTAATAAAGAAAGCAATCTCTTTGATTCTTCTATCATTTGATCAGTTAAGACTGATGTTGCTTGACTGTATTTTCTTGCCTCAGTTAATTTGCCTTGAAGAAGGGCTTTTTCATATTTTTGGGTAGCTAACTCCTTAATTTGATGTCTACGGTGAATTTCATTTGTTTTTAAGGGGCTGGATACTCCATCAAACACATAGACAAGTTTGATACCTTCGGCGAGTAAATTGATATTACGATAGAATAATCCGCTTAAGTGACTAGTTACTTCTCCATTAGAATTAGTAAGAAGTTCCCCAGTAGACCCACGAATAGTAGCTAGAAATTGGTGAATAGTATTGAAAGCATCGACAGCAATTATTTTATTTGATAGGTCGCTTAACTTAATGTTTGTATAGGTCAGTATTGGTTTTAGATCTAAGCCCATTGATTGAATTATAATCACATGATCTTTCTTTTTATTTTTTTTCTATTTTTCATTATATTATCATGCATCTACATAAATTGGATAGTATTTGGAAAAAAGTAGATAAGGCAATTTAATTATTGTATTGGTCAACCATGAGTTTGCTTATGAATTTAAGTACCGTGATTAGTGTCTTGAATGTTGCAGTCTTATTGACATTGCTAGTGATTTATATCAAGATATACATCAAGAGTAGAGCGGTATTTACTATCGGTCTTATATTCTTTACAGTGATGTTAATGCTTCATAATTTAATAGCAGTATATGCCTACTTAGTTATGGCTCCACTTTATCCGGATGATCTATTGCCATATTTTGTAGCTATACATATAGCTGAGCTTGTTGGAATTGTGGCATTGTTAAGAGTAACTCTTTGAATAATTTTACGATACATCAGGATTTTTGATTAGTTGATAATAATATACAAGTTACAGTTTTTATTAAAATTAAAAATTTCTAAAAAAATGAATGTTGGGGTTTTGGTTTAACCTTCTTCCCATCCCTTTGAGAACAGACCACTCTTCTTTAGTGGAATAGGCTGACCTGGTGTATAATCCATAGGTCTCATCCAAAATATTGCTTTAGTTGGGCAAACGCCGATGCACGCACCATCTGAAATGCATCTTTCAGGATAGAATACAAAAGCTTTACCTCTCTTCCATCCTTCAACTGGTTTTACCCTCAATACATCTGGACCAAGAGAAGTACAAATTTCGACACATAGAGCACAGCCGATACAGTGTTGTTCGCTAATATCTGGAAGTATTGCTACTGGCATTTAATTCACTTAAACAGAAGTAAAGTCGAAACTATTTAAACACTGTGCTATTTTATAACACTGATATAAACAAACTAGATTAACGAAATTGTGAACAAGTAAATATAAAACAAAAGCTACAAATTATATTTTAGAATAGTTTTACAGGTGGTTCGTAAAATCATGGTACTTTTACCAGTTATTATTGGAAGTATAATATTGGGTATTTTGGGTTTAACATTTGTTCCGGAGGGAATAAAAAACAGGAATCTAGATTTTTCAAAAGGAACAATAGTTATAAACAATCACACAATAAGAGCCGAGATTGCTGAAACTCCGGCTGAGCGACAAAGATGGTTAGCTTTTAAAAGTGAAAAACTGCCATTTACCTCAGCATTACTTCTTGTCTATGATAAATCTGATTTGTATTCTTTATGGCTTTTAAACATACAATTCAATTTGGATTTGATTTGGCTTGATGATGCAGGCAACATTGTTTATATGGTAAGAAATGCGGTACCATGCAATAGTACTTTAGATGCTGCTCAATGTACATATAAGAATACGATACCATCAAAATATATTCTTGCAGCAACATCCGGATTTATCAATTATCATAATATCACAAAAGATTCGAAAGTAAAATTAGTTTCAATATAATTCTTAATGATGAAATCTAGAATATTGACTAAAATTTAATTATCATTTAGCGATATCCTGAAAATCTCTATAGATTTGCTTTATTTCCTCAATTGAAGCTTCATCCTCAAGAGTGCTTGTATCACCAATTATTTCAGAGTTAGTTATTATTGATTTTAGTAATCTTCTCATTATTTTTCCACTTCTAGTCTTAGGCAATTTATTGGTAAAGTAAATTTCATTCGGAGTAGCAATGGGTCCAACTGTCTTTCGAATGTGATCGACAAGATCCTTTTTTAACTCTGCAGATTCTGTGTATCCGCTCTTTAGAACTAGGAATGCAACTACTGCTTCGCCTTTTTCCTTATCAGGTTTGCTGATTACACCTGCTTCGGCTACTGCTTTGAAGGATATGAATGCGCTTTCTAATTCCATAGTACCTAGTCGATGTCCAGCAATTTTGAGTACATCATCAGATCTTCCTAATAACCAAATATAATTATCCGAATCTATAAGTGCAAAATCACCGGAATAATAAAATCCTTGAAATTTATTCCAGTATGTATCAATATATTTATCATCGTTGTTCCATAGTGTCATTAGCATACCTGGCCATGGCTTTTTAATAACCAGATATCCTTTATTGTTGGCATTCACATCGATGCCTTTTTCATCCACTATTCCAATATCTGTACCTGGCACTGGAAATGTTGCAGATCCTGGTTTCATGGGTATTGTATCGATACCCAAGCATTGACTTAACATAATTCCACCTGTTTCGGTCTGCCACCATGTATCAACGATTGGACATTTTTCTTTTCCAATTATTCTAAAATACCACAGCCAGACATCAGGGTTTATTGCTTCACCCACAGTGCCTAAAAGACGTAATGATGATAAATCAAAACTATTGGGAATTGATAAGTCATGTTTCATGTATATACGCAGAGCTGTGGGGGTTGTGTATAGAATCGTGGCTCTATGTTTTTCGACTAATGCCCAATATCTATCAGGTGTGGGGAAATCAGGAGTTCCCTCATAGATAACATTTGTTACTCCATGTAATAGAGGCGCGTATACCATGTAACTATGGCCCGTGACCCATCCAATATCTGCAGTACAGAAAAAAATGTCCTCATTTGTATAATCGAAGACCCATTTTGCCGTTGCATAAATATGTGTGAGATATCCGCCCGTACTATGCAGTACTCCTTTTGGTTTTCCAGTAGTACCGGAAGTATACAAAATGTAAAGTGGATGAGTACTCTCTACAAGTTCAGGCTGGCAGTAGGATTTTGCTTTTTCGGTTAATTCATGCCATAGAAGGTCTTTTTTATTCATTGTAATTTCAGTTGTTCCTCTTTTTAGAACAATTACATTTTCTATAGATGGAGTCGATGCAATCGCGGTATCAACAATTTTTTTTAGTTCAAGTATCTTCCCCCGTCTTATTCCTTGATCAGCAGTTATAATCAGTTTAGATTTTGAATCATTTATGCGATCGGTTAATGCTTGTGAACTAAATCCAGAAAAAACAACAATATGTATAGCTCCTATTCTGCTACAGGCCAACATAGCTATAGGCAACTCGGGAATCATCGGAAGGTAAATTGTAACTCGATCCCCTTTTTTTACGCCTAAATTATGTAGAGCGTTTGCAAATTTATTTACTTCTATATACAATTGATTAAATGTAAGAGTTCGAACGTCGCCTGATTCGCTTTCCCATATTATTGCTGCTTTATTTTTTATTATATTATTAATATGCTTATCAAGACAATTTACCGATGTGTTTAGTAAACCGCCGGTAAACCACTTTGCAAATGGGGGATTCCAATCTAGAATTTTATCCCATTTTTTACTCCATATCAGATCGTTTGCTTGTTGTGCCCAGAATTCCTCGATATTTTCAAGTGCTTTGTTCCTTATTTCCTGTAGTTTTTTGCCTTGGAGATTTATTTCTTGATTCTCGTCTTCCAATTTTGTTGAGCTATTTGCCTCGATCATTTAAATGTGTAATTTGGTATTTTGTATTAAAAAGATTGTGTGCAGACGATTACTATTTTGATTGAGTAATGTATGATGTAGAAAGAAATCATGTTGATATGTAATAGTTAATAGGATTCTTGACAGATTGTTGGCGTGTGCACTGATCGATGAAAAAAATAAATCTATGATATTGAACAAATGAAATGTTGCTAGAATGGAATGAAGAGATTAAAGCTCATTTAATGTGGATTTGGGGAGGAGAGGACGGTTTTATGAAAAGGAAAAAGGAGGGAATGCTTGTTGTGACAGAAAAAAAACTGATATTTATTACGAAGACAAACATGTCATACAGAATTCATGAAGTACATTCACAACGACAGCTTTTGCGATTTAAAGAAAAAAAAGATGTTTTCTTGCCAGTAGAAGGTTATGGTATTACTGAATTAAGGAATGATATTGAAAAAAGTGATGAAAATATTGTATTCCCTTTTTCTCAAATTTCAGATATGTATTTTCTTGAAAAAAGATGGGGTACGGATCTAAAAGTTAAAATTAATATTGAAAATAAACTGAAAAATTATAGCTTTGCAATTGTAAAAGGTTGGGTGAAATATCCTGCAAAGGATCCTTTACAGTTTCATCATATGAATTGGAATCCATTAATAACATTATTCAAAATGTCATGAAAGTTTGTTGGAGTTGGTTGCTTTTTTAATAAAAAATGAATCATCAGGACAGGAAAGTAAAATATAGATAGAATATTATAACTACTTTTGTGACGGAAAATAAGATCAAAGGTAAGAAGTTATTTCTTGTTGGAGTGGGTCCAGGTTCGTCAAAGTATTTAACAGATGTAGTAAAAGATGTAATAAAACGATCCAAGTATTTGATAGGTTATAAATACACTTTAGCAATTATACGAGATTTGATTATTCGTGACTTTCATCAGGTTTATGAAGTAACAATGAAGGATCAGGATCAAACTTATAATGAAGTATACAAAAAAATGCAAGATAGTGAATTTTGTACTATTCCATTTACTGGTGATGTAAACTTTTCAGAGTCTGAAGTTGTTGATAGATTATTGGAAATTTTTGGTAATGATAATGTAGAATTAATGCCAGGGATAAGCTCTATTCAAGTTGCTGCTTCAAGGGCAAAGATTCCATTAGATAAGACAAGAGTACTTAGTTTTCATGTTACTGAAAACATAGAAGACGGTAAGAGAGAATTAGTTGATGCAATACAAGAGAAGAAGAGTGTGGTTTTGGTACCAAGACCGTGGAATAATAGAGAGAAGAATTTTATGCAATCAGAGATAGCGCTCTACCTTAAAAATGAGGGAATAGATACTTCCAACATAACAGTTTGGGTATTTGAATTTTTGACTACTCCTGAAGAAAGGGTATTTAGGGGTAAGTTGAATGAATTAGAGCATATGTATTTTAGTCCAATGTCGGTAATGGTTATTGATCAGGTTGAGCGCAAAACGTATTTGGATTTTGAATGAGATTAATATTCTGTCTTTGAATATGTTTTATTGAATATTATATTATTTTAAGAGATTCATATTTCCAGATTGTCGTATTAAATCCCACTCAATAATAGCGCTAAAAAATAAGATTGTTGCTACAATACCAATTTCAAAACCGCTATGTATTAGATTTTCTTTAATGTCTTTTCTTTTCAAAATGTGGATCAATAGTAAATAACTTCTAGAGATTGCTATACCATAGGAAATTAGCTCCATGATTCCAAATATCGTTAAAAAAACAAGTAATGGTGATATTTGGATTGGTAAATCTTGTGTTATGATCATGAAAATATTACCAGTACTAAATCCCGAAAAGAGACCAAATGCAATTCCCACACCCGGAATAAACATCAAAATTGATATTAGAAAGTTATTGATGAAGATGCCTATGTTATCAATACTTTTAATTTTTTTTTGAAATTGTTCTTTCAAAAGTGCAGAAGTAGATTTGTCAAATGAGACTGATGTGCCAATAAGAAAGAAGATCAAAAATAGAAAAATGCCCAATCCAAGGTAAAGAGTTCTTTTTTTAAAATTGTATTTGTACATGTATCTTCAACTACAATGTTTGCTTTTTAATAATTATGCATAAAACAAAACATTTTTAGCATTTATGATTGTTCAGTTCAATAATAAAACTTGGATTCAGTATCTATTGCATTGATTTATGCGGTAAATAAGGGATATCAAGTTCATCCTGATGCTTTTGCCTTTCTTAAATCTCTTGATTGTGATGTTGAAAAAATAATTAAGAGCATTGTTGATGCTAAAAATAAATTCAGAAAAAAAACTCCGATATTAATCGATGATATAAAAAATGTGATCTCTCGAGGCGATGGTCAAGGTGAAGAAATTGTGATGCCAATCACGGAGGATAATAGTGAGGGTTATAAAATCATTTTTGATCCTACATACAAGATAAACACGGAGGATAGGAAGAATTTTTTTAAACTTTTTGATAGTCGTTATAGAAAGACTCTGAAAATATTATCAATACGTTCAGAAAGTAGACAGATAAAAAAAATAAAGTACATTAAGGATCTTAGGAATAAATCCCGATTTGATTCTCTAGATAATGATAATGAAAGGGGCAAACGTATTGATTCTGTTTTCGTAGCAGGTTTGATAATGTCTAAAAGAAATAGAAAAAATGATGTAGAGTTGGTGATTGATGATACTACTGGTAGTATTCCTGTAATTTGCAAGAAAAAGGAGTTAATTAATGAATCTTCAGCACTTGTTTTGGATCAAATGTTAATGTTAGAAATGTCATTTGGTAAAAGAAATTCAAATGATTTTGTTGTTAAGGATATTATATTTCCTGATATTCCAGAGCACGTTGCATCTAAATCTGGGACAGAGTCGTATGCCGCTCTCATTTCAGATTTGCATGTGGGCAGCAAATATTTCATGGAAAAGCAGTTCAATGATTTTCTAAATTGGCTATCTTCAGATGATGACATGGTAAGAAAAATTAAATTTGTCTGTATAGCGGGTGACATAGTTGACGGAATCGGAATTTATCCTAATCAAGATAAGGAATTAATCGACTTAGATATCAAGAGGCAAATGTCATATGCAGCAGCTTTACTACAGAAAATTCCTAAAAGGATACATGTTTTTTTGATTCCTGGCAATCATGATCCTGGAAGAAGGGCTCTACCACAAACTGCATTAACAAATTTACGTGAATTTCAACCACTGGAAAATTTCAGTATTATTGGTAACCCCTCCCTTGTTGAATTGAATAAGGTAAAGTTGCTGATGTTTCATGGTCAAAGTTTAGATGATGTTATTGCTACAGTGCCTGGATTGAGCTATTCAAAACCTGTAGAAGCGATGAAAATTTTATTAAAATCTCGACATTTGTCACCAATCTATGGTAATCGTACACCAATTGCTCCAGAATCGGAGGACATGTTGGTTATAGATGATGTACCTGATATTTTTCATGCTGGACATGTACATATTACTGAGGTGGGTAGATACAAGGGTACATTGATAGTAAACTCTGGAGCGTGGCAAAAGCAGACAAAATTTCAAGAAATGATGGGTCTCACTCCAACCCCTGGAATTTCTATATTAGTTAATCTAGCAACCATTCAATCTTTCAAAAAAGATTTCAATTCTTAATCTCATCAATAAAAGGTGACAAAACTGGATCGTTTCTAATGGCTTCTTTTACAGATGTAATATGAATATGCAATTTTATTCGTTGTGTTCTACCATAGCGGCCTTGGTTGACTATATTAGTTGTGATTAATCCTAGTTGATCCAGTTCTCCTACTATTTGTGTCATTCTTCTTTGTGTTAGAGGTTCTTGTTCAAGTTTTGAGCAAAAATATTGATAGATAGTATAGATTTCCCCCGTACTGCCGTTTTTAGATTTAATTATTGAGAGGATAACTAATTTTGTATGTAGGGTGGAATTGCTCAAAATTTCAAAATTAGTATCACTATCGATCTTTTGTTGTGCGCTTCTTATGTGATCTTCAGTTATCTTCATTGTCATTGATCTTTCCGCAATTTCTGCTGCAACCCTTAAAAGATCTATCGCCTTTCGAGCGTCGCCAGTTTCTCTACCTGCAATTGCAGCGCACAGATTGATTACTCCCATAGGGATAACATTATCATAAAAAGCAAGTTTGCATCTGTCAATTAGAATTTGTTTTAATTGTTCAACGGTGTATGGATTAAACACAAGCTCTTCTTCGCTTAGACTGCTTTTTACTCTTGGATCTAGTCTATCCTTAAATGTTAAACTGTTTGAAATACCAATCAAACTAATGAATTGATCTGATGGAATTCTTTCATTAGCTCTTGTAAAGTTATACAGAATATCGTCACCTTTTCTATTAACAAGGGAGTCTATTTCATCTATAACAAGGACAACCCTGATGGATTTGCGTTTTATGAAATCAAGAATTCTATCAGTAGCTTCGCTCATAGATAGGCCGGTAAAATAAACTTGCATTTTCCTTTCTTCTTTATTAATGCCGAGCAATTCTGCAATTTCATAAAGGATTTTGTATGGGGTGTTTGAATTCTTTGCATTAATGAAAGGAACTCTGAGATTTATGTCAAGTTGATTGGTTTTATTGTATAAATGCTCGATAACGTTTTTTACAACGGCTGTCTTTCCTGTTCCTGGTTTTCCAAAAATTAACAAATTAGATGGACGGCCTTTTTTTAATATAACTGATAATGATTGTGCGATTGCAGTGCTTTCTTTGGTCCTGAACAGTAACTTATCTGGCACATAGTCGATGGTCAACACCTGCCTGTTTTTTATAATATTTTTATTTTTTATCGCACTATCAAAAATTGTATTTAAGATGTCATCATCCAATTACAAGCACCTCTGACACCCCTCTTTTTCTCCTGTATCTCAATATAATAAATTCAATTAGTAAGTGGGATGTATATAAAATAAAAACTCCTAAATCAATTTTCTTTTATTTATTTGTTAATTTTAATACTTTATTGTTTTTGAGAGTTAAAAAATTAACTCAATAAGAAATATAGGGGTGGAGGGTTTTTACTATTGTTTAATAGTGTTAATTTAAGACAATGAAAAATCTTTAAAATGACCCGTTTATTTCCACTGCAGACTAATTAACAGATATCAACACTGTTAAGAGATTGATATGACCCCTTTATTTCCAGTGGAAAAAAATTATGGTCGCTCATTATAAAGTTGATAACTACGACTAAAAAAACCCATCAAATTCTCGCACCATGAGTAGTTAACAAAAACTAAGCTTTTTGTTAACTTGTTACTCACTTTAATTGTTAAGTGTTGTGTGATTTCAAGTCCCAACCTGTCATCAGGAAGAAAAAGAATTAAAATAGAATTGGAAGATGAAAACGGAGAAAAATATAACCTATCTTTACAAGGTAATTTATCAAAAGAAAAAATAATGAATGTAATCGAATTTGTACAAATGTTTGAAAAAAACTCTATGGATAATATTTTTGAACATAAAGAAAGTGATATAAAATTAGGCTCAAAATTGTGGAATATAATAACTGAGAACTTTAGATATCACACATTTACCTCTTCTGATTTATTAAGAATCTATAAAGACCTCTATTACGAATCTATCCAGTTAAGTGTTATTTCTATCTATTTATCTCGATTTTACATAAGAAAACAACTTAGCAGATCAAAAAATGGTAAACAATGGGTGTATGCTTTGATCAAGGAAAATCTAAATTATGATAAACAAATTTATGAGAAATCTAACCAGTCGAACTTGTTGTCTGTTCCAACAGTTTACGACCTTCATTTGTGATTTTATACTTGAAAGGTCTGGTACTCTCATCTCTCATCACAACATTTTCTGAATATAATTTTTTCAGTAGCCGAGATGTATGCTCACGCGATTTTTTAATTCTTCTCTGAATTTCTCTCGACGTTAAGGGAACTTCTAACATTTTAAGTATGGAATCTATGGTATTCAAATGCGAGCCAAAATCACCATATTTGACATCATCCTTTTTCTCTGTGATAATCACACTCTTTGTCACAGGACTTGTAACATGTGATGCACTTTTATGTGATTCATTATTAACAATATCACTACTACTATGAGCAACTTTGCTGTTTTCATCATAGATGCTCTCCCCTTTTTGACCAATTTTTAATTCAATAAGATCTATTTTTGCTCGTAAATCTGAAATAATATTATTATACTCATCAAACTTGTGAAAATATCCCTCAATTAACATATCCTTAAACTTATAATTCTCTTTATTCCGTTCTTTCATATCTCTGAAATAGCCAAAAGAAAGAAAAACAACAAAGGATATCACAAAAAGCATGATTGATGTTAAAATATCGAATAATGAATATTCTAAATTAAAACCAAACATGTTCATGTGATATCATGTGATTTACATATGCATATTTATTAAATTTTTTCTATATCAATACCAGCTTTCTAATCACATTATCAATCAAAACAATCACATTATTCAAACTAGCAACATCAATTTCATCACTTTGTTTTTTCAAAATCACATTCGACTGATTATTTAATTGATCCAGCGTGGAAAATGTTTCGGTATCAATAACATTAAGCAGTCGTAATAACAATAATGTATAAACTGCCTTCCTTATCTTGTTCCGACATTGCCCTAATTGTCGGTAATACGCACCAGAAGTCATATTTTGTGTAGGTTTTCCTTTTAACATCTTATTATAAATAATTGATATTTGCTTCTGTGTAAATATAGAATTTATAATAAAATGATTCAAAAACACTGTATAATTCAAATCGTTATTTTCCATTTAGTATACAGATTTGTATAGTACCATATTTTATTAAGTTATTCTATTGAAATACATATCCAATAGTTGTCTAAATTCTCTGATGAGATTATTATTATACAAGTAACTACTTTGAGAAATGATGGAAATACGAAACACCGAAAAATATATTCTGAATGAAATCAAGAAACAAAAAACCTTATGCTTTCCACTTATAGACTCTGAAAACTCATTTAAGACTATAGATCTGGCAAAAAAATTAGAAAAGTTTGGTGCTTCAGCAATATTAGTCGGTGGCTCATCGATATCAGATCAAATTGAATTATCAAATTTTGTGACACAATTAAAAAATAATGTTCGGATTCCAATTATATTATTTCCAGGAAATATCACAGGAATATCACCCACCGCAGATGCAATTTTGTTCAGCTCATTGCTTAACTCTGAAAATCCGTATTATATAACAGGCGCCCAAGCACAAGGAGCATTAGTCATCAATAAATATAATCTAGAAGCTATTCCAACTGGCTACCTTATCATTGGTGATGGATCCACAGCATGGTTCATAGGTCAAGCTAAATCCATTCCTTTCAACAAATCAAATATTGCAGTAATGTACGCTTTAGCCGCACTATACATGGGTATGCGATTTCTATATCTTGAAGCCGGATCCGGCTCATCACAAAATATATCACCAGAGATGGTAAGCAATGTAAGAAAATTCTATAAGGGAATTTTAATCGTTGGTGGTGGAATTAATTCTGCAGAGACCGCCAAAAAAATATCTAATGCAGGCGCTGACATTATCGTGATAGGTACTATGATTGAGACAGAAAAAGACTGGGAGTCAGAATTTGTCAATATTATGAAAGCAATAAGAAATTGAATAATCATATTAAAGAAAACAAAGACGTCCAAATTCCTTCCTATTATATTGAGTATCACCAAAAAATTTCAAAATATATAGAAGATACCATATCTATTGCACAAACCGCTAAAAAGCAGGGTCTTGATATTTCCGAAAAAGTTGAGTCACAGGTTGGTTATGACTTCCCAGACAGGATAGCAAAGATACACGAAATCGACATTTCTAGTAGACTAAGAACACTTCTCCCAAAATTAGGGAAAGAACTAACAGCATTAAAGATAGCGGAAGAAATTGTGTTGGGTAAATATGGAGGAAAAACTATCGAGGAAAAACTAAACTACGCAGTAAGAGTTGGGCTTTCTGTCGTAACAGAAGGGGTAACCGTGGCACCATTGCAAGGAATTTATGATGTTAAAATAAAAACAAACGCCGACAAATCGCAATATCTGTCAGTTTCCTTTGCTGGTCCAATAAGATCTGCAGGAGGAACCGAAGCTGCCGTAACAATGCTAATAGCTGATCATGTCAGAAAGATTATTGGATTAGATAGGTACATAGCTAATTCATATGATGATGAAATTAGTAGATATGTTGAAGAATTAAGGATTTATGAAAGAGAGATAGGTAATTTCCAGTTTAAGGTTTCCGATAAAGATGTCATTAGTTGCATAAGTAGTCTTCCTGTGGAAATTGATGGTATTGACACGGACCCTGTAGAAGTAGTGGGTCACCGTAATCTGCAAAGAGTTTCTACTAATAGAGTTCGTGGTGGTGCACTAAGAGTAATGAATGATGGTTTGATAGGCAGAAGCAGAAAATTACTGAAGATAGTTGAGACACTAAAAATAGAAGGGTGGAACTGGCTCAAAAATCTTGAAGGAGCAATTCAAACTCCAGAAGATGATACCATATCCCATAGGATGACTGAAGTCATTACTGGTAGACCTGTGCTTTCGATGCAAAAGAAAATAGGTGGTTTTAGATTGCGGTATGGAAGAAGCTGCAACACAGGATTTGCTACAATTGGAATTCATCCAACCATTCCAATATTATTAAATTATGCAATCGTTGTGGGTACGCAAATAAAAATTGATGCACCGGGGAAAGCTTCTACCATCGCCCTCGTAGATAGCATCGAACCACCTATTGTAAAGCTAAATGATGGAAGTGTTATGAAAATAGAAACGCTAAGTAAAGCAAAATCCATTGCGAGTATGATCACAAAAATTCTCTATCTAGGAGATATTCTGATAAGTTATGGTGACTTTCTTGAAAATAATAGCCAATTACTTCCATCATCATATGTTGAAGAAATATGGGCCCTAGAACTAGAAAATAAACTAACTAACACTGACCCTAATTCATACTCGAGAATTTTTGAGAGTAAAAGATTAATCGAGTTAATACAACATCCATTGGAAAAAAAACCATCCGTTATTGAAGCATTCAAAATTAGTCAATGTTTTGATATACCTCTTTATCCTGGATATGTTTTTTATTGGAGTGCTTTAACATCAAACGAATTTATTATTCTAATTACCAAATTACTAGAAAATAGAGAGATAATAAAAAATACTAATGGAAAAAAGTATTTTACTAATGATTTAGATGTAAAAAACATTTTTGAAAAACTTGGCATAACACATTCACTTTGTCTTGACGACAGCAAAATAAAGATAGATGATCCTAATCATCTATACATATTAGCCGAATTGATAACAAATTGCATCGAATATGAAACCAAACTCGATAAAATATTCTTAAAATTAACTATTCCCTCAGACAGTGATCCAAATCATGTTAAAACACATATTCTAGATTCTATCTCTAAGTTACTAAAAGTTAGTATAAAAGAAAAATTCTCTTCTTCAATTGCAGTTCGTGTAGGACGTCCAGAAAAAGCTGCAGATAGAAAAATGAAACCTCCTGTTCATGTTTTATTCCCAATAGGTACAAACGGTGGTCCTACTAGAGATATTTTGAAAGCAATGCAAAAACCACTCTATATTGAAATTGCGAACAGATTTTGTAACAATTGTAAATCACCATCCATAGCCATTTCCTGTCAAGATTGTCACTCTGATACCCCAATTCAAATGATGTGCTCAACCTGTAAATATGAAGATAATAATGAAGAACCAAACGGTATTTGCCCTGTCTGTGGAAACCGTTTAAAAACACATTCACCAACCAGCTATCCGCTTAAGATTGCAATTGAAAAAGCAAAGAAATTTCTTGACATTCAGCCAGTTGAGCCACTAAAAGGGGTTAAATCCCTAATGGGTAAAAATCGATGTGCAGAACCTTTAGAGAAAGGAATCTTAAGGCAAAAAAACAACTTGTATACATTTAAGGATGGAACCATACGTTTTGACGCTACAAATGAACCATTAACCCATTTTAAACCCAAATGGATTAAGACAAATATCACAAAATTAAGAGAACTTGGATATCTTAAAGATTATACCGGTAAGGATTTAGAATCGCCAGAACAATTAGTAGAATTATTCCTACAAGACATAATAATACCAATTCATGCTGCAGAACATCTTTTAAGAGTTGCTCAGTATGTAGATGAAGAACTGACAAGATTCTATGGACTGGATGCATTTTATAAAATAAGCTCCATAGATGACTTGATTGGACATTTGATCGTTGGTTTGGCACCCCACACATCCGTTGGTATAATTGGTAGAGTTATCGGATTTGTGAATTCCCAAGTTTGTCTTGGTTCACCCATTTGGCATTCTGCAAAACGAAGAGATTGTGATGGTGATGCAGATTCTGTAATGTTGCTAATGGATATCTTTCTGAATTTTTCAAGGGAATACCTACCTGATAGGATTGGTGGCCTAATGGATGCACCATTACTTATTCAACCTTTAGTATTTCCACATGAAGTCCAAAGGCAAGCCCACAATATAGATATTGATAATACATACCCATTGGATTTCTATAGATCTTCTTGGAACATGGAAAAAACAACCAATGTAATTGACAACATTGATCTTGTCAAAAAAAGACTAGGACATACAAATCAATTCTTTGACTATAAATTCACTCATACAACCGACAATATTATGCTAGACGAATCACATAGTTTGTATTCAACATTGAGTACAATGGAAGATAAACTAAAAATGCAAATAAATACTGCTAAGCTAATTAATGCAGTTGATGCAGACGAAGTAATGTCCATGGTTCTAACGACCCACATTTTACCCGATATTATGGGAAATTTAAGGGCATATTCTTCACAATCCTTTAGGTGTACCAAATGTGGACAAAAATACAGAAGAATGCCACTCGTCGGTCGATGCCTAGAATGTAATAATGAATTATTACAAACTGTTACACGCGGGTCGGTTGAAAAATATCTACAAACCGCATTAAATATTTGCTCAGAATTTAAGATTAATGATTATCTAACAAGCAGGATAAACACGTTACAGACAGAGTTAAATCTACTTTTTAAGCAAAGTGTAAAAGATCAGCATACAATTATTGATTTCATTTAGTAGTTTCAATCAATGCATTACTAATTTGCCAAATAATTTGTTATTACAATTAGAATATTAAAGACTAAAATAATAAGTAAAAATTATGTTGAGAATAAATGGGTGAAAATGTTTGAAACAGAAAAAGGCTCACATTGCTATCTTTGATACTTTTAAAACAAAGAAAAATAAGTTTACAGGTGAAGCCAAAAGACAAAGAGGTATTATAATTCACTTAGCTTTGGAAAGAAATCCTGAACTAAGAACACGAACATCAATTGCTCATGCAATAGCAAAGAATAATGGTATATTATGGCAGAATATTTACTCTGGTATATTCAAAGATCTGGATGAAGTTTTAATACCTTCAGGAGTAGTGAAGGAAGGAGGACGTCTCCCATTAAGACGCGGACCAAAGGCACTTCAATTAGAGGGAGTTCCATTCTACGAATTAACAGAAACTGGCATTCTTGTTGCATCATCCATTGAAGAATTAGGAAATAGCAGAACAAAAATCCTTGAATCTTACTTCAATAATATGAATGTGAGTGCATCTAGTAATGACATAATGAAAAAAAGTATTTTACTGCTATTAAAAACAATACCTTCTTTTGTAATAAAAATTATTAGTGCATATATCTATGCTTACAGCACCGGCGAAATAGATACCATCACTCCCATAACTATTGATAAATTGCGTTCTCTTATAAAAGAACAGATATCTATAGAAAGAGAATTTATCGAATCATATGATGGTTTATCTCAAAACCAAAAACAACTCTTAAAAGATTTTTTCAAAATAATGAGCTAAATTCTCAGACTAACAATCGTTATCAATACTTAACGTTTACTAAATTCGATATACATATTTCGCAAGTTCTTAGAGCTTATTGACATATTACAAATTGGAATATGAAATACATGCAAATTATAAGGTTCTTTTATGGTGTTACTGTCCAAACAAACCCTTATAATTTACCAACTTACTTATTGATGTATTATTTATGGCAGACATGAAGATTGTTTTTCTTGGAACATCAGCAGCCATTCCAACCCAAAAAAGAGGTTTATCTTCAATTGTTGTTAAGAGAGCAGGTGAATTGTTAATATTTGATGTGGGTGAAGGAATGCAAAAAAACTTTCTTCAAGCCAAACTAGGGATAAATAAGAAAATGAAAGTATTCATAACTCATTTACATATTGATCATTGTTTAGGACTTTTAGGATTTTTCCAAACCATGTCTCTATTAGGCCGCACAAAAAAAATTGATATTTATGGAGAATCAACATTGAGAGAATTTATCAATGAAAATTTTCGTATTATCAATATCGGATTGTCATTTGAAATCACCATTCATGTAATTGATAAGGAAGGTATTATAGCAAATGAAGATGACTATCAAATAAGCTGTTGTAGAGCTGACCATTCAGTACCTGCATATTCTTATTGTATCAAAGAGCATCCAAGACCGGGCATATTCAATATCGAAAAAGCTACAGAATTATGCATTCCCAAGGGAGAGTTGTATCGTAGACTGCAAAATGGTGAAGATGTAATTGTTGGTGGTAAATTAGTAAAATCAAATGAAATAGTTGGACCTAAGAGAAAAGGTCGAAAAATAGGTATATCTGGAGATACGAGACCGTCTTTAAAACTAAGGAATTTTTTTGATTCCTGTGATATCCTAATTTTCGAGTCAACGTACATTCACGATTACCAAAAAAAGGCGATCGAGACATTTCATTCTACATCTGTCGAAGCTGCTCTACTTGCCAAAGAATCAAATTCTGGCAAGCTAATACTGACACACTTCAGTTCAAGATATAATGATCCAACAATTCTCTTAGATGAAGCAAGAACTATTCACAATGATGTAGACTTGGCAGAAGATATGAAAACATTTTACATTCCATATACTGAATAACTAAATTATCCAGCTAATTTAACACTTTTAAATAGTTGTTGAAAAATATTTCCATATTCTTACATTGCAAAAAAATAATACTGTTATAATTTCAGACAACCGGAATTCTTCTCTTGCAAAAAAGATTTCATTAGATTTACATGCAGAATACAAGAATACTGAATTACGTATTTTTGCCGATGGAGAAAGTAAAATTAGACTAGATAATGTCACCAAAAAGAACTGCATAATCATACACTCTACATATCCTCCAACAGATCAGCATTTGATGCAATTATTCATGATTGTCTATAAATGTAAAAAAGATGGCGCCAGTGATATCTGTATAGTAAGTCCATACTTAGCATATACAAGACAGGATAAGGTATTTGTTGACGGAGAGATAATAACCATCAATTTAGTTGGAGAAATTCTAGCATCACTAGGAACTACAAAATTGATAACTATTGACGTCCATAATCCAAACACACTTAATTACTCTTTTGCGACAATAGATCTGACAGCTATTCCATTTCTGGCCAATTATATCAAAAAAAACATCAAGTTAAACGATCCTATAGTCGTTTCTCCTGATGAAGGAGGAATAGTAAGAGCTAAAAAATTTGCAGGAATAATCAAGGCAAATATGCTTTCATTAATTAAAACACGAGATAGGCTCACTGGAGATATTTCAATATCATTTAGTGAACAACATTCACTAAAAAAAAGAGATGCTCTTATTGTGGATGATATGATAAGTACTGGTACTAGTATTATAAAAGCGACTGAAATATTGAAAAAAAACAACATTGGCGATGTGTATGTTATATGCACTCACGCACTTTTACTCGATGATGCTAAAGAAAAATTACTTAAAACAGGAATCAAGCAAATAATATCTACAAATTCAATACCCAATGAATTTGCCAAAGTTGATTTAAGCAGTGTAATATCGAATTATTTTTCAAATCAATAACAACTAGTTTTTAAATAATATCTTATACCTTTATTATTATTGTCACTTGATTGTTGACAGTTTTGTCCAGTTCTTCAGTTACTGCCTTTAAGACATGTGCTGCAGACGATAAACTAGAAAAATCCAAAATTCTTTTTCCATCAACAATATGGATTTGCGGAGCAAGTTCATTTTTGGAAAGCCCATGGTCTTTAATCAACGATTGAATTCTTTCTTTCATCACTTGAGGACTACCACTGTATATATCTGCATTTTCAATAGATATTCTAACATGACCATATTTATCAAGCACTAAAACAGGTTGCTTTTTTGATTTTAAAAACAGTTTCTTTTTATGTATTTCACATGCAAATATGTAATAATCTTTCATATCAAAAATTCTATGTACGCCTTCATTGATACCAAATAGCTCACACGCTAATACTTCTGCTTGCTCATCATCAATTTCTTTTCTATCATTAACTCCAACATCCAACTTCATATTACCATAAACAGTAACACGCAGAAGAGATTTTTCATTTATATATTCAGATTGAGTAGAAATCGATTCAGGAAGTGCTCCCTTAGAAATCGCAATTTTTTCAACTTCCTGAATAAAAAGTGATATGTCATTCGGATTAGGATTATCTATGATTTTTTCCCTTTCCTCTCGTATTGATGCCGTACAAACACCAATAGATGAGATAACTTCTGAATTGTCAGCAATTCTACATTCTGTATTCAATTTCTTTGCAATCAATGGAACAAGCACGGAGGCACCTCCTCCTCCACCTATTAACGCAAATTTTTCATCTTTTAATCTATATTCTTTTATTAAAGTTCTGATTGTCTGCTGTATTTTTTTAGTTGAAATATGAAGAATTTTGTTAGCAACATCCTCCATATTCATTCCTAGTCTCTGCGCCAAAATTGATAACGCTAGTTGCGCAGATTTTTGATCACCTTTTGCATAATCATTATCAGGAATAAGCCCTAGTGCATTTGCGGCACATGTAGTAGTTATTGCAAACCTTTTACCAGCGCCAACTTCTAGTCCTATATAATCAATTGGATCTCCTTCTTTGGGCATAAATGTTATTATTTGTCCGCCTTCCAATTCTTGAGGTTCAGCAAAACATGAATATCTTAAACCGGAAATATGCGCAGATCTTGGTCCCACATCAGTTATCTTTTTACCAGACCACCTTACAAGCGAACCACCAGCAATTCCGACTACTCTTACATCTAACGATTTTATACATGTTGGATGATTCATTATTGTAACATATTTTACTTCAGGTTTACCATTTTTTATAACACAAATATTTGTTGAAGTACCTCCAACTTCTATAAAAATGCCATTAAGTATTCTTAAATGAAGTAACGCTCCCGCGACACTTGCTGCAGGTCCTGATAAAACAGTTAAAATTGGTTTAGTTTTAAATGTATTCATATCAGTCACGCCTCCGTCACCCTTCATTATCGTAAGTGGAGCAGAGATTTTTTGTTGACGTACCGCCAGTTCAACATATTTTGCTGTGCTAATAGCCTTAAGTAATATACTAGCGTTTATTGCAGCGGTTAGAGTTCTTATTTCGAGACCATATATTCCCGTTAATTCATGTCCTGCAGTTGCTGGGAGGTCTGATTTTTCCATAACATATAATTCATTACTCGGATCATCAACACCATATGCTTCACTAACTATCAGGACTTTTGCTCCCTCTTCCTTCAGTTCATTTATTATTTGATAAATTTCGTGTTTATCCAAAAATTTTGAAGTATCCAAAAATCTATAACATGTTTTCAAATATTTATTTGGTGCTAGTTCAACGTTACCTATGTTTGTTCTTTTGATAATATCACTTTTTTCCAAACTTACTCCCATACCTATAATTCCTACCTTTGTCGTGTCCCCCTCCAATAACGCATTAACAGCTTGTGTTGTACTATGAGATATTAGTTCAATATTTGATTCATTAATACCCTCTTTGTGTATCAGTTTCATTAGTGATTCTATAATTCCAATTGATACTCCCTCTTCTGAAAAATGTGAAGTTGGAACCGTAACCTTTCCGATTATCTTACCATTATTCATATCTATAGCTACTGATTTAGTAAATGTCCCTCCAACATCAACACCAATTCTTATTCTGTTCATCATGAAAACCGCATGATATTTTTTCTCATTTGCTTATTATTTAAATCCTGTTAGATTTTAACCTAATACAAAATTAATGTACGGTGTAGCTAATATGATACTAATTTCAATAATTCCTGCTGATGTTTTAATGTAGGCATCCAATCTATGTTTCCAATTCTCCTTTTAGAATCATCACTCAAAGCTTCGATCGAACGTTTGATAATTTCTTTACTAGAAGTTGTTGTAGTATCAAATTCAATGATCTTTTGCTTCCCAAATTTTTTTATACTATCATATAAGGTTATACCGAGAATTTCACTTGTAATATTTTCCCTAATTTTCATAATTGAGTAATTTCTCTCTTTAAATGTTTGTAAAAGATATTCAGGTGAACGTCGTAAAACCACAACTAGGTCAGCCTGACTAGGGATTAATAGATATGGAGCAAGGTGTCCTGTAATGATAACATCATTATATCTCTTTATTTCCCTTCTAAGCATCATTGATGCTTTTTTTATATAGATATCATAAACTCCTAATTTCTTATCTCTGAATACGACCTTATTTTTTATTACAAATTCATTTAGATTGATTATTTTAAATCCTAGCCTTTTTGCCAACATATTAGTGATTGTACGTTTTCCTACTCCCGGGTTGCCGGTGATGACGATTCTTGACAACTTTTAAATTTATAATTACTCTAATTTTATTCTGTCGTTTTTATTTGCTATTAACGACTAACAGGAAAATGAAAGACTTAAAACCTGTCTGTATAAACAAATGATTATTAAAATGAAAATAACTACTTTAGGTTCCGGTAAAGAAGTTGGACGTTCGGGGTTTATGGTAACGTCAGACAATACTAATATTTTGTTAGACTATGGTGTGCTTTTAAAAAAAGAACCATTCTTTCCGATCCATGTTAGACCAAAAGATATCAATACAGTCGTTATTACCCACGCTCATCTGGATCATTCAGGATTTACTCCATCACTTTTTTTATCCAATTCTAATATCTCAGTCTTAGGAACAAATCCGACTTTCGACCTTACCAATCTTCTTATTGAAGATATGATTAAAATTTCTGGCTTTTATTTGCCATTTGAATATGCAGATTTGAATAATATGATGAATCATTCAAAAACCCTACAGTATAAGGAAAGACATTCAATTAATCATTTGCAAGTTACGCTTTATGAATCTGGGCACATAATAGGTGGTTCCTCAATACTTGTAGAAAGTGAAGGCAAACGGATTTTTTATACTGGAGATATAAACACTAGAGGTTCAAAACTACTTAGATCCGCAGACCTAAATTTACCTGATATTGATATCTTAATAATTGAGAGTACCTATTCCCAAACAGAACAGACTCCAAGGGAGGATTCAGAAAAAAATCTTGTTGAATTTGCTTATGATGTTGTTGAAAGAGGAGGAACTCTTTTCATACCAGCTTTTTCAGTTGAAAGAGCACAAGAGATTGCTTGTGTTTTGAAGACTTGTAATTTTAAATATAAGATAGCTATGGATGGTATGGCATTAAAAGCCAATGAAATAATGTTAAATAATCCATCATTTTTGAGAGATCCTAAAGAGTTTAAAAAAATCATAACTGAAATAGAATGGGTCCAAGGATGGCGCAGAAGAAAACATTTAGTAAAAGAACCTGGAATAATAATCTCTCCAGCAGGAATGCTTGTAGGCGGTACAGCAATATTCTATTTGCAAGAAATAGCTAAAAATCCTAATAACGGTATAGCTTTAGTGTCATATCAAGGTAAAGGTACTCCAGGTCGGCTTCTACTTGAGAAAGGACTCGTATCATATAATGGAAAAACAAGAAAAAGTCTTGCAGATGTAAATCATTTTGAATTTTCTGGACACAGTAGCAGAACTGAATTATTTGAAATAATTAAGAAAATGAAAGGCAATCCGAAGGTTCTTACGGTTCATGGTGACGACATGTCATGTATAAAATTTGCAGATGAAATCAAAGAGAAATATGGATTTGATGCAATAGCTCCAGATAACGGGCAGATTATAGACGTTAATTAAGATGAATTAAAACGTCTAATTTGATTGACTAAATTTAGTACAACGAGATTGTGACTGGAAAACCATTTTATAATGTCAATATTTATCCTAAACTAAATGGAAAGTATTAGTATAACAAGACGCCTTGCTAGTTCTAGACTAGTTTTTTTAATGGTTGCATTTTTCACCTTATTGCTAACTAATTCATTTGCGGTTTATGGACAGGGTTCGGACACAAATCAAATATTTTTTGGTGTTAATATGAAAGGATACTATACAAGTATGGCAGAAAGTAGGACTATAGGAAGCATTATGCCAGCCGACTATTTTGATGATAGCTTTAAACTAATTTCGCAAGCAGGTATGAATCATGTACGGTTTGTATTTTATTGGGAAGCCTATGAAAAAGATCCTACGAATTTTATGCTTGAACTGCAATCCGTAGCACAAGCTGCAGATAAATATCATATTAATGTAATGTATGATAACCATCAATTTCATACCTCTTCTTGGTTTAATCCACAAAGAGGAACGGGGTTTCCATCATTTCTATTCCAAAACAATCCTTCTTATCCAGCTGGAAATGGTGGTGGACCTAAATATACACCCGCAAAAGTCTGGTGGACAGATTGGTGGAATCAGGCTGTGGTAGATACTAATGGTACCGATGGATGGACTCGACAAGCTGAATTCTTGAAAAAAATAATTGATACTTTAGACAGTCATCAAAGCACTTTAGGTTACGAAATCCTCAGTGAACCCCAGGTTCACAACGCCGATCAATGGGAAAAAATTGGCAAGTATAATACATTTATGGTCAATGAATTGAGGAAATTTACAAACAAAGTACTTGCTTACAGTATGAATATCCCTGTTGATCTAAAGAGCCCTATAAAGTTGACAGCAGAAAACGTAGCTAAAATGAAGCCACAAAACAGTACAAACGTAGTTTTTAAGATAAGCATATACGGATTACCAACAGGCTCATATCAGCAACAGAGATTGAATACTTTTCTCAAGGCTTCAAATATCACAGGCGTACCTCTATACATAGGAGAATGGAACAATGTCTTACGAGAGCAAACCATCAATGAAGAAGGAACAACAGTTTTTCAGATAAATCCTTTTGAAAGTGATATAGATCAAGAGCAGGCTAATCTGTTTGTTAAAACTTTTAAGGATATTGGCATTTGGGGACTAGCCTACTGGAAATGGGACTATGTTTCGCAACAGACTCCAAATTTTAATTTGATCTCAATAGGTAATAATGGAGACATAATTACAAATAAATATTTTAAACAATTAGAGCTCGCATTAGAGAGTAATTATGGTAAGCAAGCCAATCAATGACAGCGATGTAAATAAAATATATTTTAATATATGTAATTATTCTGTACTGTAATGAATTTTGAATGATAATAAAAAATACTGATCCGTATAAATTAAAAAAGTGCATAGCATGTAAAAAAGATATTATATTGCAGGAAAAATATTTTACATATCCCCTTTCGTTACAATGTATATGTTTGGATTGTTCTATAAAAGAAATTCCTAAAATAATTGAAGTTTTGGAAACGGATTTAGAAAAAACAAAAGGATTACTAAAGACGAGTAAAAATATTATTGAATAACATATATACATGCTAACTTTAGATTCCAAATTTAATCCTGAAATTAGTATCAATAGCGGACAGATGTTTTTATGGGAAAAATATAAAAATTCATGGTATGGCACTTATGGAAATTATATTTTAAAATTTTCAATGTTAGACAATAAAATAGAATTTTATTCCGCCCCAAAGTTTGATAATTGGGGACATTTCATTTTTCGATTAGATGATAATATTCAAGGTATTTTTTCGAACTTTTCTGACGATATTATTCTATCTAAACTATTAAAGAAATATACCGGCTTGCGCTTAATACGTCAAGATCCTCATCAATGTATGATTTCTTTTGCATGTTCAAGTAACACAAACATATCAATGATACGTACCATGCTAAAAAATTTATCCATGAAATTTGGTACTAAAAAAGAGATTGATAATAAAATATTCTTCACCTTCCCACGAATGAAAAATCTACATGACGCATCTATCAACGAATTATGTGCTTGTAGTGTCGGATATAGGGCAAAGACTATTAAATCTATTGCAGAAAAAATTGTCACAGGAGCTTTAACAATTGATGAATTATATCATTGTAAATATAATGATGCTATAAAAATACTAACTAGTATTTATGGAATTGGAAATAAAATAGCTGACTGTATATTGTTATTTTCTTTAGAAAAGACCGAAGCATTTCCAATTGATGTATGGATTGGTCGCGCAATATTCATGTACTACAAAAGATTATTTGACAATAGGAAAGTGACATTTATGAGCCCAAATAAAAAACTTAGCTACAAGCAATATTCAATTTTGTCAGAAGTAATGAGAAACCATTTTGGTAAATATGGTGGTTATGCACAACAATATCTCTTTTATCATATTCGAAATATGGAAAAGAAAAAATGGTGACAATCATTCTTAGAATATAATTAGAACCTAGTTACCTGATCTTAAGAGGAAGGAACGGATATTATTTTTATCCACATATTATTTTATTCATATTCAATTTTCCATAAAGAAAATAGATTATTATCACTATGTTTTTTTGAAAGTTGTGAGTTTTCAAAATATTCAAATCCACATTCATCCATTATCCCTTCAAAATCATATTTAGTTATTCCCTGTTGTTGGCAATGATTGAGTGCATTCGTAATCTGATCGATATATTCTAAATTCTTAGTATAGACATACCATAAGTTATGGGCTCCACGTAAATCAAACAGGTAATCATATATTTCGTTTGACATCTTAGTATAATATTTATTCATAATTTGATAATTAACATCTATCCAAGACGGAGTTCTCCACCAAGCTATCCTACGAAATCCAAACTCCTCAAATTCTGCTCCTAGACTAATACCCTGATCAAGGGTTGTAATAATACAATCAGTACAATTAGCTACTGCTTTTCTAAAATCAACTCCAGGATCCATCCATCCTACAAAAATTACATCATACTTTTCGTTCAAATCAAGTGATACGTCTTTAATATGAATATAATCTGGTTTAACCATGTTAAATTCATAAAAAATACCACCATCTTTTTCTATACCAATGGCATCTGGTATAAATTCTCTAATTTTTTCTAAAAAATCACCATATCCACACCCTACATCCAAGTACCTAGGTTTTGGAGAAATTGATTTTGCCACTGCAACAACACGCAGTACATCAATTTTTCGATAACCAAAATATGTACCACAAATATATGGAAATATGAAACGTTCATGAAGAGGAGAAACTGAAAAATTTCTAAATTTCTTTAACTCATTATAGGCTTCAAATAGTTTTCGAGTGCTGTACGTCTTTGTATTATATACCATTTTATTCAAAGAATACATTCCATAAAGCCTTTTTCGCAGAGGTCAATGCTACAAGTTCTTCGTTATAATGAAATCCACATTCATCTAATATTTCTTCAAAATTATATTTTTCATCATCCAAAGATTGTTGACTTTCTTTTTTAAAGCATAACTTTAATGCATTATTTACAACAGTTGATAAATTTTCTTTTGTATAAATATACCACATTGTGTGCGCAGAACGCAACTTGAATAATTCCTTTTTTATCTTCTCTGTCAATGGTGTATAATATTTATTCATAATTTGATAATTAACATCTATCCAAGATGGAGTTCTCCACCAAGCTATCCTACGAAATCCAAACTCCTCATATTCACATCCACCATTTATACCGCACTGACCTCCTGTATCGAAATTAGTAATAATACAATCAGTACAATTAGCTACTGCTTTTCTAAAATCAACTCCAGGATCCATCCATCCTACAAAAATTACATCATACTTTTCGTTCAAATCAAGTGATACGTCTTTAATATGAATATAATCTGGTTTAACCATGTTAAATTCATAAAAAATACCACCATCTTTTTCTATACCAATGGCATCTGGTATAAATTCTCTAATTTTTTCTAAAAAATCACCATATCCACACCCTACATCCAAGTACCTAGGTTTTGGAGAAATTGATTTTGCCACTGCAACAACACGCAGTACATCAATTTTTCGATAACCAAAATATGTACCACAAATATATGGAAATATGAAACGTTCATGAAATGAAAATTTGTTATTTTTTCTGAATTCATGATATTTTAAGTATGCTCCACGAAGATCCTCAATTTGAAATGGCATACATTAATAGATTACAAATTTTACTCAAATTTAACCTATTATTTTTGATTTTCAAACGATTAAGTGTTTATCGATTTTAGATTTAAACATCAAATGTTTACTAAGAAATTGTCCAAAAGGCTTATAAAGTTCTACCCTGACTTTTGATTATGGGTCGTTCATATACAGAATGGTGGGCTACTGTTCCGGAAGATCTGAAGACAAAAACTCGTAAAGGTGATGAAGGAAATAAACCATTGTTAAACCAGATTAACTATGTTTTACTTACTCTTCATCTATCTGGAAAGCACGATGCAAAACCTAGTCACGATGAATTGAAGGACTGGCTTCACAGCGGTCAAGTTGATGTAATAAGGATGGCACCAAAGAAGTAACTTTCCATTTCATTTCTTTTTTCAATCATATATGCTTTATAACACTGTTTTGTATACGACATAGTGTTTAAATAGTTTAAAACATATGGTGCTTTAGTGATTTAGTAGATTGCCTATTGCAATACTTCCAGATGTTGATGAACAAAGATGTATTGGCTGTGCTCTATGTGTCGAAATTTGTACTGCTCTTGGTCCAGATGTATTGAGGGTAAAACCAGTTGAAGGATGGAAGAGAGGTAAAGCTTTTGTATTCTATCCTGAAAGATGCATTTCAGATGGTGCATGTTTAGGCGTTTGTCCAACTCATGCGATATTCTGGATGAGACCAATGGAATACACGTCAGGAGTACCTGTTGCTCTACACAAGAACGGTGTATTCGACAAGGGTTGGGAAGAAGGCTAAGCAAATTTTTCACAATACTTCCTTTTTTTAATTTTCTTTATTTACATTAATTGATAATTGAATTACAATATTCCGAATCCAAATTATCATGATTAACCTAATTGATTGACTTGTCTTTACTAAAATCTTTAAGTGAACGCGTCAAAACTAGTTAGTGAAGATTTAATTCAAACTTGCTTCCGATGAAAATAGAAATATCCTAGACTAAATACTTGTTGTAATCTGCTATTTTGGAAGCTTTTTCATAATTTAGTATTCGATCATTAAAACGCAGCGTTACATCAATTTCATCTATTCCTTCCAAAAGTATTTTTTTCCTAGTCGAATCTATATTAAAATTTATTATTTTTTCAGTTAGAGAAATTGTTTCTTCATGTAAACTAATCTCCACACTTACATCATTTTTACCTACTAAATTAAATAGATATTCTATTTCATTTTGACTTAAATATATGGGTAATAAACCTTTTTTAAAACAGTTATTATAAAATATATCCGCAAACGAGGAAGCAATGATGACCCTAATTCCATAATCAAATAATGCCCACACTGCATGCTCTCTAGAACTTCCACATCCAAAGTTATCCCTTGTCAATAATACTTGTCGTTCCTTGTATTTTGGGTCATTGAGGATAAATCCTTTTTTAGGATTTCCACCATGATCAAAACGCCAATCATAAAAAAGAAAGTCGCCATAACCACTCCTTTGGATAAGTTTGAGAAATTGTTTAGGTATTATCTGATCCGTATCTACATTCATCATATCTAAAGGAATCAATTTACTTTTAACATCTCGAAAAGATTCCACTCTATCACCAGTCTATAACCAGTCTCTTACATCAACAAAATGTCCTTCTATGGCACATGCAGCAGCCATTATTGGACTTACTAAATGAGTTCTTCCACCAGCACCCTGCCTACCTTCAAAATTCCTATTAGAAGTACTTGCACATCGTTCGCCTGGTGATAATATATCTGAATTCATTCCAAGACACATACTGCAACCTGATTCTCTCCACTCAAATCCTGAATCCTTAAAAATCCTATCCAACCCAAGCTTTTCAGCCTCTAATTTAACCTTCTGAGATCCAGGAACTATCATTGCCCTCACTTCTGTCGATACCTTCCTACCTTTAACAACCAGCGATGCTTCGATCAGATCTTCTAATCGTGAATTTGTGCATGAACCTATAAAGACTCTATCAACATGTACCCCAGTTATTGGTGTACCTGACTCTAAATTCATGTATTCCAGAGCTCTGATAGCCAATTTCCTTTTGTTTTCATCACCTTCTGCAAATTCTTCAGGTGAAGGGATGGAGTCAGTTACATCGACCACCATAGATGGATTTGTTCCCCAGGTTACTTGAGGTGCAAGCTTATCAACATTAATCGTTTCAACTCTATCAAATTTGACATTTGAATCACTTTTCAAATTGTTTTTCCAAAATTCTATCAATTTATCCAATTCTGATTCTTTGGGAGAATATCTTCTTCCCCTCAAATAATTGAAAGTAGTTTCATCAGGCGCAATTAATCCAGCTCTAGCTCCTCCTTCAATAGACATATTACATATGGTCATTCGTTGCTCCATTGACAATGCGGAAATTACCTTACCCTTGTATTCAATAACAGTTCCAGAACCCCCATCAGTACCTATTTTATGAATAATGCTAAGTATTATATCCTTGGCAGTGATAGCATGAGGTTTTCTTAAATTACCTTCAACATTAATTAAGAAAGATCTTGGTTTGTACATCCATATGCATTGTGTGGCAAGAACGTGTTCAACCTCGCTAGTTCCTATTCCAAAGGCAAGAGCTCCAAATGCACCATGCGTTGATGTATGACTGTCGCCGCAGACTATGGTTGTACCAGGCAATGTGAAACCAAGTTCTGGGCCAATTACATGAACTATGCCTTGGTCAGGGCTACTCATATCATAGATAGTTATCCCAAATTCTTCGCAATTTCTGCTTAATGTTTCCAGTTGCCTCTTGGATACCTGATCAACAATGGGAAGTGACCTGTTATCGGTTGAAACATTATGATCTGTTGTTGCAATTGTTAAACTAGGCCGTCTAACTTTTCTACCACTCTGTTTTAGACTTGCAAAAGCTTGGGGAGATGTAACTTCATGTATTAAGTGCCTATCAATGTAAATTAGCGAAGGGCCATTAGTATCGTCAGCATTTTCATCTTGAGTATTATTTATAACTATATGACTATCCCAAATCCTGTCAAACAGTGTTTTTTGCATTACTATAATATTGTTAGTTGGATCGGAATATAATCATATTTACAGGTTTAAACTCGCTGATATTACACTATCTGTAATCTAACTATCTGTAATCTAACTATCACTAAACTACAATAACTACTATGACCTTCCATTCATGTGTCACGTTCGGTGGTTCTAGTAACTCTAGTGGTTCAATAAATGAACTCGTATTAGTTGTAACATAACATAGCTTTAAAGGTTTCCAAAATAGATGTTAAA
>Ga0209886_1000013_pt1 | contig 56888 bp, 56 predicted proteins | sample GWRWN2_40_50_FD_187229 | JGI IMG/M metagenome (GOLD analysis project Ga0209886, IMG submission 187229) | Riverbed sediment microbial communities from areas with no vegetation in Columbia River, Washington, USA - GW-RW N2_40_50 (SPAdes)... | ecosystem: Environmental > Aquatic > Freshwater > River... | reverse complement strand
ATGGTAAAAGGGGATAGAGAATCTAAGCGAAAAGTAATGTCTGATTCAATAGTAGGATCCGCCGGGGCTACGGCGCTAATTATTAATTTTATAGGTCTATTTATTGCATTGTTTAGTTTTGATTCCTCTCTTAAATTACTCTACGCCATTATTGCCTCTGAGATAATTGCGAAATATATTATGGTAATGCAAGCATCTGTGGGCGATTCTGCTTGGTCTGGGTATAGCTCTCCATTCACTATTGAAATGAAAAAAAGAAACAAGATAACTATATCTACTATTTTCACAGTCGCGCTCGTACTCATTATAGAGGGTGTGCTGGGTTTACTATCTTTAGGGATTGTAATGATCATAGGATTTATTATTTATATTATATCTTACAGGAATTTTGGAGGAGTAAGTGGTGATGTCTTCGGCGCTTCTAACGAAATTGCTCGTTTATCATCATTGCTAATATTATCTACATTGACAATTTGAAATTGACATAAGATATGTTAGCTCTTACCATGTGTGGCGGCAAAGGTGAAAGAATAAAGGATTTCTGCTCAGAGAAAGCCATGCTAAGCTTTAACAATAAACCACTAATTGAGTACATTCTCAAATCTTTGGAAGGTTCAAAACAATTTGATAAAATTTATGCAGCAACAAGTTGCAATAGTAAACTGACTTTGAAGTTTTTAAAAACCCATCCATATTACTTTACAGGATTTCTTGACATTATAGAAACGAGCGGTACAAACTACTCAACTGATCTCATGATTGTACTAGAAAGATTGAAACCTTGTGTTGTTTTTGTAATGCCTTCAGATATGCCATTAATTACTCATCAATTGATTAGGGGAATAATTTCTAATTGGAAAGGAGACAAGCAGTGTATCTCCATAATATTGGATAGGGAATTTATAATAAAATTGGGACTAATCCCAACCTTATCAATAAAACAAGGAAACAAAGAGTATTTTCACTCCGGTATAACAATTTTTGATACTTCCAAAATACAAGCAGGGCAAGTAATCAAAGAACATTACATAACACTGAATGACGAAAGACTTGCCTTCAACATAAATACAAAGAAAGATTTTTTCTTACTGAGATCAAGAAAATTTAATCAAGAGTATTAATGATTTCTCCCAAGATCCTTGCTTTTCCACCTGTTTTTTTTGCTATAGGATTTCCACAAGATTTGCAATTGATGTCACTTGTTGTATGGGAAAAAATGACTTGTTTCTCCTGACAACTTGTGCATTGTACAGACAAAAAATTGCTTCTTGGTTTTGGAATTAATATATTTTCTTTTTTCATCGCACATCACAAATTAAGGTTGAATCTCCAGCTTACGCATTCGCATACCTTCTTTCATTGTTTTACGTTGACAATTTTTACAAGTATATCTTAGAGTAATTTTCTTCGTAGTTTTGGCAGTTCTTTTAAGCTCTGGAAATTTTTGTCCACCATATCCTTTTTTGTCCTCTGCATGTCTTCTTGCTCCTAGTGCAGTTTTTCTATCTTTTCCTTTCTTGTATATGGCTACTGACTGAACTGTATGCTTCTTACACTTTGGACAGAATTTTTTCAACTCTTTCTGCATTTTCATATTTTCAAATAGTCACTTGTGGGTAATTTAAGGGCAACGTAGAATGTGTTAACTAGATTTCCTTTATGACAATAAAAATCAGCAACACATTTTGCTCTAGTGTTTAAGTCAGTATCAATTTGATAATTCTAGTTCTCGGAGAAAATCTAATATACTGATTACTTTATACCACACTTAATAATGTTCGAAAGCATAATTCAACAAATAGTACCTGCAACTTGGGAGAGCTTCGGAGTATGGATACCACTGGCCTTTGGATTGAGCGTAGGCTTAGCGTATGTTATTGCATCAGCCGTAAAACATAGACACAAAAGGTAATCTGTACCGCCGCCGACCTTCTCTTCTTTTTGTAGATTCTTTTAAAAGCTGTGAATTATGAATAAAAAAATACTTACTGGTTCCATTAAAGAGAGAAAAATTAGCGTAAATAGAGGACAATCTACAAGTTTTTTATGGGAAGGAGAAAATGTTTTTTCAACTCCCTCCATGATTGCAGAGATGGAAGAAACCTGTAGATTGTTGTTGAAGGAGAAGTTTCTACAAGATGAAGGCTGGGACTCGGTAGGAACCCTAGTTAATGTCAAGCACTTGAAAGCAACGCCTGTTGGAGCAGAAGTTAAAGTAAGAGCTAAGGTGATAGATGTAAATGATCGAAAAGTAACTTTTGAAGTAGATGCAATGGACAAAATAGAAAAGATAGGAGAAGGGCTCCATGAAAGAACAATTATTAATGTTCCGGAATTTAGAGAAAGGTTTAACAAGAAAGTAAAAAAATTAGAGGCTTTGTAAATCTAAAACAGTTAATTCATCGGAGATCAATTTGCTATAAATTCAGAATAAAAATTTAACAAAATTATTTAACTTTGGATAAAAATGGACCAATCTTTAGTGAATAAAAGTTTATATGATATATTTCGAGTCTGTAGATTTGTATGGCTCAGCAGCCTTCTCCGAAAAGTGGAGGTAAGGTAACAAGACGTGATTTCCTAAAACTTATGGCTGCTGCCGGTACGGTAATGACTTTTGCAGTTTTTGTTGATTGGGGAAAATTCCTTCCAAACCCAACTGGACAATCAAATCAAAAACAAAAGGTGGAACTTCCAGATGGTTCTCAAGCCAATGTTAATACTTTTCAAGTTAATCACTCAGAGGCAGTTATTTACCCTAAAACTGATGATCCAGTATTAAATAAGGAAGCATTTCGAGCATGGCAATTTATTAGATTGCCTGAAGAACTTGGCGGAAAAAAGAATGATGTATCTGCTTTCAGATTATACAGCATGGTTTGTCTTCATCTCTGGTGTCTCTGGAAATATTGGCCACAAGAAGGAAGAAAAAGAGGTGAATGTCCATGTCATGGAAGTATGTATGATGCTCTTACTGGTAAATCATTTGCAGGTCCTGCTTCACTGCAGGCTCCGCCTTCCAACGTATTACCTAGATTAGATTTAGAGATAGCTGCTGATGGTAACATATCGATTAAACCTCCAAATTGGAGTGTAAATGGGAATGGGATAGTGGGTTATGGGCGTTTCCTTACATAGCGAAAATAGTCTAACTCGTTTTATCAGGTGGACTTACACCGGGGTAGAACGAACTATTTTTATGGGACTAAAATTTACCTTACCTAGCAGATTTGTAAGTCCACTTGGATTTTTGGGGATGCTTACTTTTGTACTTTTCATAATTTTAGGTATTACTGGAGCATTACTTATGCTATTTTATGAGCCCATCTTAGATAGAGCATGGGATAGTGTTAAGAACATTAATGACGTTATTCCTTATGGATTTCATCTAAGAAATATCCATTATCATGCATCAAACGCAATGGTCATGGTAGCACTTCTTCATATGTACTATCAGTATTTCAGTGGGAGATACAAAATTAGAAATGAAATTCTTTGGGTTACTGGAATTATAATAGGAGTACTTACAATACTGGAGGCTTTTACGGGATATGATATAATTTTTAGTGAAAGAGCAGAATTAGCAATTTCTATTGCTGCTTCACTAACTAATTCAATCCCAATAATGGGACCCCAGATGAGAGAAGCTTTCTTCGGTTCGGGATTCCATGATTTTGTCTTGAGGTTTTACGCCTTTCATGTCTTCTTCCTGCCTATCGTAATGTTGGGTCTAATGGTTGTACACTTCCCAAGATTCTTGGTATTCGATGTTCCAATGGTAATGGCGATAACAGGAGCAGTCATGCTAACAGGTGGTGTATTTCCTGTGGATATGGGATTGAAATTCGATCCTAATGTTCCCCCAGGTATAACTGTACCTGAGTGGTACTTAACCGGGCTATACGCGTTCCTACGTAGCGCATACGATAAATTTACAACAGGTGTAGCTTGGCCTGGTTTGTTTATTTTTGCATTACTTATAGTACCGTTTATCGATCGATATAAGAAATTTTCATGGAAAGATAGACCAATAATTACTGCAATAGGGATTACAAGTATAGCACAAATAATAGTAACAACCTACTGGGGTTTTTATATTGATCCAGATAGAACCAAATCATTACTAGAAAGACTTGTAATTGATCCTGTTTTCCTTTATCTAGTTATGATATTGTTGGTGCCATTGTCATTCGGTTTTACATACATGATGATCAAATTGGCCAAAAATGCAGAAGCAAATGCAAAGATTCAACCCAAAAAACAGGCAGGCAAAAGCTCAATAAACTTAACTGAAAAATGGATATATGCAATATTTATTGCTCTCCTAGCATTTCAGGTTTATCTGAATATTGCCGCATATTATGCAGTTCTGAGTGGAATGAAGAATTACTCTCTGTTTATTGTAGGTATTATGATGCTTGTCTTTGCTGGCATGTTTCATGTATTCAGACATGGAAAATCGATGCAAAAAGCTCCACCGCCAAAGCCAACTATTCCTCCAATGCCTATGAAACCAAAGACTCCGCCACTAATAAAAAGAGGAGTCCCTGCTGCTACTGAGGTTGCTGCTAGTGCCAAAGTACTTGGCGATTCTGCGGCTAAAGAAAAAACCTTGGCTCCGTCTACAAAGGGTAGCACATCTTCGACCCAGTCTGCTCAATCTGTAAATAAGACACAATCAACTGGCTCAACTCATAACGAACAGCGATTAATTTCGGACGAAAAAAAATAAGGTGCTTTCAAATTTAATATTCTCCATATCAAATTTGGTATTAGCAAGTTGAATACAAAATGATGGTATCATATTGGAACAATCAGACTAATCTTAATATTATATATATTCGTCAATTTAATTAACCAGATAATAAATGAATAATAACGCCGCAGGAATCAGTATCATGGCATTTATTATTACTGTGACTGCCAGCATGGCCTACTATCAATTTGTTTATACTAAAGAAGCGAATGCTAAACCACAATTACCAGAAGAAGTCTTGAATCCACCTGAATCAGTCAAAGTGTCTATTATAGAAGGTTCATCTCAACCGTCACAACAGAAAAATTTTGAACCCAAGGAGGTAAGAGGATCATTAGGTATAAACAATAAGATTGTTTGGACTAATGTTGATACTACTGCCCATACTGTTACTTCCGATACTCAATATAGCGATCAGATAAGCGGTCCCTTTAATTCAATTGAAAGTTTAGGAATAATACCTCCACAAAAAACCTACGAATTTACGTTTACTAAAGATGGAGAATACGCCTATCATTGTGAACCTCATCCATGGATGACAGGAAAAGTAATCATTGTAAAGAGTTTTGTCTAACTTCTTATGATTCAATTACTAGACTTTTATCATCTGCCGATCATGTCCCAATATATTTCACAATTTGGCCTTTCTAAATGCTTAAAATGCTTAAAATTAACATTGGCGTATTGCGTCATGGTACTATTTTAAGGAATGCTACATCATCAGCAACTTCCTTATGTTCTTGAATTATAGAAACTCTAAATTTAACGTTCGAAATTTCTTGCGGAATATGCTCGGTGATTACTGTAAATTCAATTTCATTTCCTTCTTTGATATCCTGTCTTAGTATTGGCATTCTTGCATATGAATAAATAATTTTTTTGCCATTCAATTTTGTAAAACTAAAAGTGTCACTGGTATTTTCTATCTGTGAATTTATTACAATGCTATCAAACCTGCCGGGATATTTGATTTTTATAACTCCATTCAGTTCTTCTTTTGGTTTGATTTGATTCTTGTCAAAAATTACTATTATATCTGTTTTTCCCATTAATGAAGATTACACCCTGATCAATTTTAATTATCGTTAATTAAAAATCAATTCTATCGTGCTAAACTAAAATTAATTATCATCCCATTCTTTATTGAATGATCGTTGGAGAAACCTGACTTGAGTTCTATGACATACAATGCGTCTACTTGGGAATTATATACAGGACAGGCTACGAACTGTTTACAAGGTTGCAAACTTTTTTCGATATGAGAAACACTGCCCTTGGAATCTAACCAAATTATGTCTATTGGAAAATTCATTTCATTCATCCAAAACCCTTGTTTTGATGGTTCATTGAATAAAAATAACATTCCCTCATTCTCATCTAATTTTTCCAAGCCTGAAAGGCCTTTGACCTTCTGTTCGTGAGTAGACGCTATAGCCAATAAAACTTTAAATCCATTTATTGAAGTAGTCGTTTTTTGATTTTGGGGAAAGAAATCAGAATTGTTCGCCGATGTGTTGTTATTGATTTGAATTTCCAATGAATAAGATCGCCATGACAATAAGGAAAAAATTAGAACAGTGAAGACCACAAGTAGAATCCTATTTTTGGTATCCAAATTAAAAACCAATGGACTACATCTAAATTTTAATTTTACTTAAGTCAAAATAAATATATGGTTAAACATGAATACTTGTCTTGATAATATTACTGTAGAATTTTTCAATAGGTGTATTGTGTCTAAATGTAGAAGACGTGAGATAATAAATTCTAAATAATAGTATAATTACGTTTATTTACGAAAAGACATTTTATATCTACATTAGGCCATGATTTACAGGGTGTATTTATTACAGGTACTGATACTGAAATTGGAAAAACTACAATAGCATCTGGTTTGGCTTGGTTACTTTATAGAAATAAAATAAAAGTGGGTATTATGAAGCCATTTGCGACTTCATCTAGAATATATTCAAAAAACTACAAGTCTCATGATACGGCCACTCTTGCCAAAGCTGCAAATATTAGAGAACCTGATCAAATATTAAATCCTGTTTTTTTCCAACTAGCTGCCTCACCTTTAATGGCAGCTGAATTTTTGCGTTCAACTGTTGATCTAAATATGGTAATTAAGAAATTTAATCTTCTTAAAAAAAAATACGAATTCACGATAGTCGAGGGCATTGGAGGTGTTATGGTTCCCTTGACAACAAGGCGTTCAGTATTAGACGTTATAAGAATGATGAGTATCCCAATTATTATTGTGTCTAGCCCGAAGCTCGGTTCTATTAACCATACTATTTTGACTATAAACGTATGTAGAGAAAGTAAAATTCCAATAATCGGAGTAATTTTTAATCAGATGCCAAACGATCCCAATATTGTAGAATCAATGACCCCCAATTATATTGAAAAATTAACTGGGGTAAAAACAATAACAGTTGTTCCATTTATGGAACAATGTAACTTTAAGAAAATTGGATTATACATTGGAAGAAACCCAATTATTGAAAATCTGATATCTAGATTAATTGGCAAACAAAGTATCAGTTAAAATTAAGTCAAACTCTTATACTTGTGTTAGCAGCTTTCCTTAGTCTATTCATTATAGCAAAGCCTGTTTTTTTATACTGAATCCCCTGGACTATTATGATGTCAATGTTATTATCGTCTGCTTCTCTAAGGTTTGCGAATAGATTCCTTGCAATAGAATCAAACGTCTTTCCCATATACTGAATCTTCACTGCATTTATTTTTAATGATTTGCTAGTGGTCATTATACAAACTTTCTTATTTTCTCTCTTTAGTCTTTGAGTCAATTCAATGATCTTGTTCTTTGCTCTGTTTGTGGGACCCTCTACGAGAATTACTTGGGCATTTGGTGAATAATGTCTGTATTTCATGCCAGGTGATTTATTGATCTTATTTTTACTCAGATCCGAACCAAGAAGTGAATTATGAAAGTGAACTTTGCCTATTTCATCCTCAATCAATTCTTTTGAAATTCCGCCAGGTCTTAATATCACGGGAGTGTGCTGTGTCATATCAATCACAGTAGATTCGATTCCAATTTCAGTACTGCCCCCGTCCAAGATCAATTTTATTTTTCCATTAAGATCATCCTTCACATGTTTGGCTTTTGTAGGACTCGGTCTTCCTGATATGTTTGCAGATGGTGCTGCAATAGGAAGGCCAGACATTTTAATTAATGCCAAAACAACATTATTTCTTGGCATACGAACTGCGATTGTACTTAAACCGCCGGTAGTGATGTGAGGGACAATCTCTGATTTCTTTAAAACAAGAGTTATTGGACCGGGCCAAAACTTGTTAATAATCCCCTTAGCGCTGGTAGGTATCTCCATTACCAACTTCTTCAAGGTATCCATATCTGCAACATGGATGATTAATGGATTATCAGAAGGTCTGCCTTTAATTTTATATATTTTTGATACGGATGACGGATCCAATGCGTTGGCTCCTAATCCATATACTGTTTCTGTTGGAAACGCAACAATCTCCCCACTGCAAATTAATTTTGATGCTTTTTCAATTATAGCATAATCAGGTCTCTTGGGATTTACTCTGATTATTTCAGTCTTGATGGCTTTCTTCATGAATGCAAGTGGTGATAAATTGTGGTTATTATTATATCGGTTAATTTAGCCCAGCCCTTGGAAGAAATTCTAATACTAAATGTGTGTTCAATACGATAATGATTACTAAATTCGATTTATCATATTTGATGGAACGGTCTTTCCAATATGGAATTTCATGGTTCTCCTTAATTACCTAGACACCCTTCATAAGAACGAAATGAGCAAAACGATGTGCAAAAATGAAAATAATAGGGGAAAGATCCAGATTATGGCAGACATTGTGGACTTGTGTAAAGCAGGAATAAGGAAAACACATATCATGTACAAGGGAAATTTAAGTTATGAGCAGATTAATAGATACTTATACGAGCTTTTAGAAAAGGAGTTAATAATTCAAAATCTAGATGATGGTGTATTGACTTACCGAGCAACAGAAAAAGGTCGATCATTTCTACAATACTACAATTTGATGCTAAGTATTTTAGATGAAAATGTACTTACTATACAATCTCCAATTAGTAAATTGGCCTGAATTCTGAAGAATTACTTTTTTATATGCGCATTTATGGATTTTCAAATCCAGATTTTCTTTCACGTTCACGTCCATACGATCTAAACATAAGACCAGTTACTACTAGCAGGACAGTGAGACCAGAAGCTACAAGTGCTTGTGTTATAGGAGTACCCAATATGAGACTAATGATGATTGGGATCAAAAAAGAAATGCCCACTATAGGAAGCCATTTCTTTAAAAAAGTGGATTTCATGCTCGATCCTTGTTATACTGCTCTGTTTATAATCTTTTTAAGATATTATTTATCTTAATTTTTTTAGTTCATATTGATTGAGAGCAACAAACAATAATGAACAGTTACAGTCTTAATATCTTTAACCACATTTCACATTAGACGTAAAGGTACCTTTGTTTCCATTATCAGATACTAGTCTTACAGTTCCTGTTCCACAGTGTCCAGAAAGGTCAATGTCAGAAGGAGTTTGATTATCACAAATATTATCAAAAGCCTCAAAGCCTTTTAAAACAAAACCACTTGATGACGTCTCTACTTTAGTAATGATGCCTCCAGCAGATCCTAATTTCTCATGGTCTATATTCCATTCAGCAAACGACGTTCCTTTATCATAGGACACAAAAAAGTTTATTCTAACCCCCTCGACTGATTCACCGCCATCACAGGAAATAGCTCCTTTTCCTACACTCTTTAATTCAAATTCTTTCGCGAGTGTCATCTGATTGAAATAAATTGAATATATTACTAGACTAAAAGCTACCATAATGAGAGCTATCATTGTTCCATTTGACTTTTCCATTGAATTTAAAGTAGGATTATATCTTTTAAGAGCTAGGTAAGAAATTTCTGAATCATGTTAGGGCACGTATTTCTAATATCTAGTTTTGATTTTTTTTCCTAACTTTTACTAGGGATTTTTTTCAGAATTCTTTTTTATAACATTCTAAATAAATTCAGCAAAAAGATTGAAGAGATAGATTGATTCTAATAATTTGGGATTTCATTTTTTCCATTTTATTAATGTCTATATTCATTCTGATTGGCATAGATAGAAAGAAATCTTCACTTTAATGTTAAAATTTGTGTCATTATTTTGGAACCATTATAGAAATAGGATTTTCTGTTAATGCATCTATTAATATTGAAAATCCTTACACTAGAGAACAAAATCTCAATTTCATTAACCACATTTTTATACGTGTCGTAGAAATTTGAAAATGATTAACATTTTTATAAGAGGATTTGTTTGATAAAATGTGTTTAGGCAAAATTCATATTCTTTCGCATTGATTTTGTCAATTATTTTGGTTTTTTCGTCCACTATTTTTCCTTTTTCGAATTTTCCTACATTTGGTCAAGCTCCAGCAACTCACATTTCAAGTGAGCAATATGACAAGATAAAAAATTGCACTACTGATCTGAGTAAGAAACCTACTTCAATAGAGTATCTAACTTATTTCAATTGTGGGCATGTTTCAAAAGATGAAAGTGGAAGAGCGGTAAGACAGTTCACACTTATAGTTCAGGAAAATCAAAAGATACCTATTTCTTATGAAGGACATATTTTTGACGGATGGACATTTAATGGCACTATACCTGGACCAACTATAAGAGTAACAGAAGGTGATCTAGTTCGTATAAGAGTTATTAATAGTAATGAGAATACCCATCCTCATTCACTTCATACTCATTCTATCCATTATGCCAAGAATGACGGCGTTTCAATGGGTGGATATCCCGGAGGTGCCATTTCACCAGGAAGGAGTTTCACCTATGAATTTGTTGCTCAACCATACGGGGTCTATCCCTATCACTGTCATGTAGATCCAATAGCAGATCATATCAATAGGGGATTGTATGGAATGATGATTATAGATCCAAAAGAGCCTCGTCCACAAATGACTGAGATGGCTATGCTCCTTAACGGCTATGATATGGATTTCGATCAAGAAGGACCTACCACATTGCCTCCTGCTGCTCTATTTGACACAAGTCTACAAGACGATGCAGGCTCTAATATGACTGCAGGTGCCGATAGTAACGAAACTAACACAGGCTCTAATATGACCAATATGACCAATATGACCAATATGACCAATATGACCAATATGACCAATATGACCAATATGACTAATATGACGCACGTATCTGTTCCTTCAGCTACGGAAGAGGAGACCAGTGTAGAACAGGCTGGCGAAGAAGAGAGAGATAATGAAATTTACACAGTTAATGGAAAGGCATTTGACTACATGATGCATCCAATTGTGTTACAAACTGGAAAACCATATCGTATTTACGTTGTAAATATGCTCGAATTTGACTTGGTCAATTCATTCCATGTGCATGGAGCTATGTTTGATTATTATACTGCTGGTACAGATGAAACATCAGATTATAATACTGACATAGTAACGTTCTCGCAAGGAGATAGAGGAATAATGGAATTTAGATATGCATATCCAGGAACTTACATGTTCCACGCACACCAGACCGAGTTTACGGATCTGGGCTGGATGGGACTGTTTGATGTCAGAGGTGATCCAGTTAATATTCCTGAGCATCAGGGAACATGATAGGATCAAATAACAAACTCCATTCTAGAACAAATCAAGAGAACAAGGATTCATTCTAAACTTTCATTGGTCCAGTTGAGTATTGGCACAGTTTGAGCACAATGAAGCTATTGAAGAGTATTAAGAATTTTATCCTGGAGTTTCTGCGACACTTATTCTTTGGAACAATACTCCAACGGCCCTGCACATCATAAGTATATGTGAAAATTCACGTTCCGGAATAGATATTGAAAATTTAGACTTCAAGTCAAGTCAAATAACTTAAGCAAATTGAATTTTGAAAATATAAGTGTTGCCAGATTCACTTGCTAAATTTAAACGGATTTCAATTACTGAACAACGAATGTCATAGACTTTGAAGTTTCAATTCCCGCTTGTGAGGCACTTGCTAAAACTGAAAATGTTCCTGTTATGTCCTCATCGAGCTTAAAAGTAGGCGAGAGTTCTCCATCGTTGTCCGTATAATCTTTTACAATATTGCCTGAAGGATCCTTGATTGTTAGACGTAGAAACACACGATCAAGAGTATTTCCTGTAGCTGGATCGGAAGCTGTTAATGTAACTGTTTGTCTATCTCCAGCTTGAATTGGATTTTCTTCTACACCAAGATTGACCATTATTTTATCCGAATTTGATGTATTTGTTGTATTAATAGATGTTTCTGACTGTCGGGATGTATTTGTTGTATTAATAGATGTTTCTGATTGTGGAGATGAAGTTTGTGTATCTGATTGTGGAGATGAAGTTTGTGTATCTGAAGACGCTGGAGCATTGGTGTTTGCAGTTGGTAACGGTAGTTGTACACTACTTGATTGATTGGGAGATGTACTTCCTGTAACATTAATGCTGTACCATTTAGTAACAGTTGGCCCAGCAGGCGGAACTAAGCAAGTAATTTTTGACGTCAAATCATTGAGTCCTGTCTGAATAAGATGATATTTTGAAGTATATGTGTAACTCCAAGATGAAAAATCACCTGAACCATTTGAGCCCTTAGGCGTAGCAAGTTGATACGGCTTTAGATTATTCCAATCTGCATAAACCTGACATTGTGCCGTTGAATTATCAGAAGAACTTCCAGATATGGTAAGTTCACCAACAGGAACCTGTTGATTGCTGAGAGGAGATAATATATTTATCGAAATTGCATAAATATCAATAGATTCAATACTTAAAAACATCATTAATGCTAGAATAATTCCAGATAACCCAAAAAAAAGCATTCTTTCAAATTTCATATTCATTGTAATCTATAGTATTTCCCCCTTATTTTTGTTTTTTACATTTTTTTACATAATTTAAACGACTATCTTTGCGTCCGAAAAGGCAATTATCAAAACTATTTTAGGGAAATGGTATGCTTGGTAACTCAAATGGGATCTTATCCCTTGTAGGCTTTGATTTTTCAGGACAACCGGATTTACAATCATTATCATCTTTTGAATTCACATCTTTTGAATTCACATCTTTTGAATTCACATCTTTTGAATTCACATCTTTTGAATTCACATCTTTTGAATTCACATCTTTTGAATTCACATCTTTTGAATTCACATCTTTTGAATGAGTGCCCTCTTTAGAAGTCAAATTAAGTGTATTTCTCTCTTGCTCTGCGCCTCTTATTTTAAACGGATCTGAATTCTCTATTTGAGATTTCAGTTCAGTCATAATCTCCTTATTAGTAGTTTGATTGTTAATTAAACTAGCAATTGGATAAAAACGTTCAATTTGCTTACTTTTAATGTCACTCTTTTCAACCATCAAGTTTCCGTATGTGGGGCCATGCATATTAGCCACTAGTGCTAATATACTACTTATTGCAATAAGGGCAATAATTCTACCTACCATGACCTACCGTAATGCAATTTAGCTGAAAGCAAGTATATTTAGATTAGGTAACGAATTGCTGTATGATAGTCAAGGTAAAATTAATAGTAAATAATTTAAGGTATAATTTTAGTACGAAGATTACTATAACCAAATATACTCATTATTCGCCCGAAATAAATGTAATTTCAAAGTAGATTTAATTGCCTCATTGTTTTCTTTACCTACTGTCTCATTTGCAATGTATCAACTCACGATTTCCACATAATTTATCATTATCAATACCTCCATCGCTTCATCATCTATACTCATAATTTTAGGTAAATTCATCTCAAGTAATTCATTGTTCCAAGATCATAATTTAAAATTTAAACTAATCCGGACTATTAGTTGAGATCATGCTTAATTGGTTGTATTTGGAGTAACGTAAAAATTATTAAAATACATCTCAGAAATTTGTTGCATTTCATATAGATCTAGATATTTCCCATCTGATATGAGAGAAAATTTATCAATTTCTTCCAAACTAATCATTGTAGGTAAAATGACTGAAATCTGCTCATGAGATAGAATAAATTTAATCGCAAGTTCAGTAATATCCCATCCCTTTTTATCAGATATTGTTCTCATATTTTCAACTTTTTTCAGGGCCTTAGATATCCATTCTTTTTTTCTCGCACTCCTATGATCATTCTTGCTAAAAGTGGTGTTTTCATTGACTTTACCCGTTAACACTCCTGATGCGTCAGGCACTCTTGCCATTATGCCAACATTTTTTTCCTTACCAGCTTTTAGTAATGCATTACCTGGATCTTGTTCTAAAATATTATAAACTGTTTGCAGACAAGTAATATTATGATCTCTAATCGCATGTAGACCTTCCTCCTTCCATCCGATGGCTGGGCCTAATGCAACACCATGACTTTTAATCTTTCCCTTGGTAACAAGCGTATCTAATTCATTAAATAATTCCTTATTTGTGATTACTTCCATTTTTGGATTGTGAAGGCTATATACATCAATATAGTCTGTCTGAAGTCTTTCCAAACTCTTATCTAATGCATAGTGCAAAAACTCAATATTGTGTTTCTGTGGTAACTCATTGTGCCCTATTTGTTCAGCATTGTACATATCGTATCCCCATTTTGTTGAATAAATTATTTCATTTCTCATACCTTTGAATGCTATTCCTATTAGTTTTTCACTTTTGCCTTTCCCGTAGATATCTCCAGTATCATAAAAATTAATGCCCACATCATAGGCTCTTTTTAACATTCTAATAGCTTCATCGTCATCTATTTTCTTACCCCACCAATCCAGACCAATGGTCCATGCTCCAAACCCAATTTCACTTACCTTAATATCGCTTTTCCCTAATCGTCTATATCTCAATTCCAAATCTCCATAAAATTATCATATATTTTTCGAAAATCATCTTCTTTAATAACCGGTTCACATTCATTCAATAATTCGTAAATGTTACTATACGAATTCCTATACTTTTCGGCCAAATCAATATCAATCCAAGATTTACATCCGGCCCATTGTGGATTAACACTTATTGAGATAGGTTTCGGCAGCTTGTATACCCTAAGAAAAAGGGCGTTCATTGGCTTCTTTGGATTATACTCCATTCTCAAGTTAGCGTATCGCTCATTCCATATATGATACTTTTCTAATTTTGATAATATTGTTTCATCTCTGAATTCATGCATTGTCTCGATTCTCGCTAGAATTCTAAGCGTATTTAATTTGTCCTGGACAATATTTGAACCATCTCCATTTACTAGTGATTCAAAATTTTCTAAATAATTTGATTGTACATATTCTTTTGATTGATGCTCAAATGTAGGATACAGGAGAAAAATTTTTTGACTAATTTCAAAACCCTTCTTATATTCTAGGATGCCACCCTTCCGTAGCAATATAGATTGTTTTCCCTCTTCCAAAGCTCTACAAACAATGGCCCATTCTTTCAATGCTAACATATTTATCCTAAACTCTTAATTATATCAAGGATTTTTTTATGAACACAAACTATCATAGGAGTATCTTTAACAACATATCTGTTCACCTGCGTCTCACGTAGTTTCATGATCAAGTCTTGAAAATCCATTAAATTATCTGTCTCAAAAGCTAACATAAAATCTTGGTCACCCATTCCAAATGAATATGAAGTATTCAATCTTATCTGCGGAAATTTTTTTGCAACACTAATGTGTTCCTTCATCATTTCACTTCTTTTTTCAAATGGAAGAAGATACCATTCTCTTGACTTAATAAATGGATAAACAATATTGTGTTTCAAAGGCTCATCATCTTCCATAAAACTTGGAGTTATATTACTCGAATAAATTGAGGGACGAGACGCCGATAAGTAAACTTCGGATGTATCGATGTATTTTCCAAGTACAGTAGTGTAAACCTTTGAAGCGAGCACTTGAATTTTTTCGATCGAATCAGAAATACTCCATAACATAAAGTCAGACTCTTTTCTAATACCAATAGTCGAATAAGTCCTGACCTTCATCTTTGTATTAGCAATATCTATTAATGATGAAAACTCCTTGGCTGCCTCATCCTTTCCTAAATCATTCAGCCACCTCCATTTCGGATCTACTTTATAGAAGCAAAAGTTGAGATATTTCGTAGGTGAATTGATATCATCTTTTTTATCGTTAATCTCTTTCTGATTAATTTTTGATTTATCAAGAGGCATGTTAATACAGAAATATTCTGAATATTTAAATTAAGTTTTAAAGCTCAATGTGGCTCCAAACTTTAGAGGATCTTACGCTAGAATGAATACCAAAGAAAATACTGTAAACTACACTTGTTAAAACAATATTAATAGAAAATGTTAGCGATTTATATGGTTGATATCCTTTATCATTCCTTCAATATATTTTCTATAATCCTTGTCCACTTCTTGAGCGGCAATCAGTATTTTACTTTTAATTTCCGAAGACTCTAAAAACATTCTCGTATCCTTTGGAATACAATGGCCTCCAATTCCATCTCTAGGTTCCAGAATGTTTACGTTCCATTTGGTATTTATGGCATCTCTTAATTCGCCAAACGAAATTTGATTCGCTTTACAGAACATATAAAGATCTTCTGCGAAGGCAATCTGCAAGTATCTGTCTGCATTTTCAACAATTTTACTCAATTCTGCAATTTCCACGGTAGAAACAGAATACATAGGAATCCCAAGACTCCTGTATGATTTATTGGCATTATAATATTCTAAATCTTCTTTTTCCGTTCCCTGTTCAACTCCATCATAGAATCTAATACCTGTTCTAAGACAACAGTCGCAAACACCGCCTATAACCCGTAGTTGATTGACACCATGAACATCTTCTTCTCGAGCATACCACCTATGTGGAGCATGAACAACATGAAACCGATGTTCGAGAATTTCAAACATTTTTCTGGTTGTTCCTCTTGGTACAGTACTTTCAATAGATACGAGTTTCCCATTTCGAGCCTCTTTAGATATCTTTCTTATAATTTCCATCAGTCCCTCAACTTGTGGAGAGGAAACATCATCTTCTCTATGCGTCGATATGCATATCAAGAAAGCATCAATGTCTCTGAAATTCTCTAGTTTCTTTATACCATGTTCCTTCTCAGCATTATCCATGACAAGCTGATTGTTGTCATAGCCATAAACATCAAATCCCTTTTCTTTAACATATTTTGCAACTGGTAAACCCAATTGACCCAAGCCCATGACTAAGATTTTTTCGAACGAGATTTCATCTTTGATATGATTAATCATATTTTCAGCCTCCAAATAATTTTCAAACAAATGCTATTGTATTAATATTTATCTATTGTCATCCGACATGACATATTGCTTAAAGCACATGTATATTTCAAAATGGTATAAATATTCAGGAAAAAAATTACCATATATTTTAACAATCGAGACGTATTGCGATATAAATGATTAAATTTATAAGGAAATATACTAATTTTGCACATATCTTTCTATCATGTTGCATTTTTTCAATATCAGGAATAATTGAACAATTTATTAGTAATATTAAGGAAATATTCCTATGGCAAAAACATTATCAAGTCAAACCCTAAAAAAAAATGATATTGCACCCGCTTTCAAATTAACAGGAACAGACAGTAAATCTTACTCCCTTGAGGATTTCAAAAGCAGATGCCTGCTGATAGTTTTTATTTGCAATCACTGTCCTTACGTTAAGGCTCGTATAGCTGATTTAGTTTCTCTTCAAAGCAAGTTTTTAGACTCAGAATTACAAATAATTGGGATAAATAGTAATGATCCATCCTATCAAGATGAAGGTTTTGAGAACATGGTCAAGTTTTACAAGGAAAATAATTTGAATTTTCCATATCTTATCGATGACACACAACAAACTGCTAAATCATATGGTGCTGTCTGTACTCCAGACCCGTTCTTATTTGATCAAAAAAGAAGGCTCATGTTTCATGGAAAAATAAATGATGCAATGGAACCAGAGATGACCCCACAGGTTCATGTAATGGAAAGTAATATAAGAAAAATATTGAACGGAGAAATAATAGAAAAAGATTTTGATCCTTCAATAGGTTGTTCGATTAAGTGGAAATAGAGATTCTTTAACCATATCGGTAAATTATTCCTTTTTCGCCTTTTGGATGTTTCCATTTGGTGCCAATAGAACAAGATCCACATTCCACACAACCTTCATGTTGTAGTATGACATCTTCTCCTTCATAGCTATAGCAATTTGTGGGACATAGTAGAAGTAGTTTTTTCATAAATTCACTTCTTTTATCATTAACAATGATGTGTGGTTCGCTATCATCATTGTATTGCAATTTCGCAATTCTTTCTGATAATGTGGGAATTACCGGCACGTACGAAGAAGTAACAATATTTCCGAGTTTGTTTGCGAGCAAGATTGGTACTCGAACATATGTCTGCTCTGATTCTACAATTGGTAAAATTTTATTATATCCCAAAATATTTGCCAATCCAACTGCGACCCTTCTGAATCTTGTATTTTTCATAAGACGAAGGCCAATAGCTAATCGAGGATCAATAGAGTCCATAGAAATGTTCCTTACTACATTAAGGAACAAAGTTAAATAATCTTTATCAATTTTTGTCATATCTCTAGTATATGGGCTTTCATTAACCAGGGATTCATAGTAACTTCCCATGTAACCTGAATTAAAATTGTTATTTTCCAAAGATCTCGAAATTGCAATAGATGCTCTTACTGCATCATCAATACCAACGTTGAGTCCTTCTATTTTTGGACCTATAAATATCCCACGACCAGCAGCATCCCCAATGAACAATATGTTTCTATAATATGGTTTTCTCATTTGGCATCTTTTACCATCAGGAATTAGTTTCGCACTATATTCAAGTTCTACATAATTATTAACAAATTGTACCCCATATTTATCGATTAAGTCATGTTTAATACTATCAATCTTAGATCTAATTTCTTCAATATTTGTGAACTTTCCAGAATCTACTAATTCTACATTATTTTTGGAGAAATATTTGTATCTTAATTCATTATATGTTTTTATTAGTTTACTAACGCTTAGCTGGACTTTGAGTTGATCTTCTTTTGAAAGATCAGCATTCTCATTTCTTAATGGAACCTCATCTTTAATATACTCGCTAATTAGTGGATTTTTGATTAATACATTTATGAGCTCTGATGGTGTTACAGGATTTGAGAGAAGCGAACCATAGTGGTAGACTGCTCCCAGTGATAATGTTTCGCGATTTGTATAAAGAAATCCTCCACCGACATGATTCAATGTGATATCACCAGCAAAAAGATGTGCTGATCCTTCTGAGGGATTCAGTTGAAATCTTTCTTCAATAATATTTTCAGGTAATTTTATAATTACTTTAACACCAAAGTAAACTACTTCTGGTTTGAATTTTTGTCTAGCTTTTGTTATTTCGGCTACTTCTGAATTTACTCCATCAGCTGCAATTATTGACTTTACCTGGAATTCCTCCAGTTCATTTGTCTTGACAATCGTCTTATCATCTATCCATTGTATATCTGAGACGTGCACTCCTGTTATGATTCCTCCACCATGTTTGTCCGCAGATTCAGAAGCTCGTTGTGCAAGCCAAGGGTTTAGTCTATTTAATAGAATAGAATACCCAAAATTTGTCTTGTACTCATGAAGTGCAGTTATATCCAGTGTAAAAATTTTATTCTTAGAAGTAGCATGCAGAAAATATTTTTTTATCAATCTCTCTATCGGTGCACTTGAAGCAAAATCTGAGCCAAAAACATCTTCAACATTATAGATCCTTCTATGAGGATCTTGTTTAGAATATAGAATACCCCCAGATACATTTTTAGTGCCTATCTGGTTACCTGCTTCAATTAATATCGCACTTTTATTAAGATCGGATAATTTTTTTAATGCTGATAATCCTGCTGAACCACCGCCAATTATCGCCGCATCAAATTGTTCCAATCTTAGCTACTCCTTACAGAAATAGACGACATTTGCTTTTTTATTTGCTCAATAAGTATCGGAACAACTTCCTCCATTCTTCCTTTTATAAAAATATCTGATTCGTCTATTATGGGAGAATTTTCATCAGTATTTATGGAAATTACCATTTCAGATTCTTTCATTCCTGCAACGTGTTGTACAGCCCCACTTAGTCCTACTGCAACGTAGAGCGTAGGTGTAACCTTGCTACCACTTGTGCCGATCACTCTATCTGCAATCATATATTTTGAATCCAGATTTTGACTTAATTGATATGGTTTTTTAGATAAGGGCAAGGTTATGCCTATTTCTGCCCCAAGTAGTTGAGCAAATTCTTCAATTAGCTTGATATTTTGTTCTGGATTATCTTTTATTCCACGTCCAAAGCTTACTACTATTTTGCAAGTCTCGTAATCAATTGTTCTTTTAATCACTTTTCTATTCAGTATCTTAATTTTTAATTCTTGGTCTATATTAGGGGAATACTCTACAATTGTTCCTTTCCTTAAATTATCTTTTTCTATCGGCCTAAATGCTCCTGGTATTATACTGCATCCCTGTGGATGATATTCCCTCAAAATTTCCGGATTTTTATTATCAAGGCAAAGTATAGTAGTCCATAAAAAACCAGAAAAATCAGGACGGTACATTTCTAGTATTTTTTCGTATCTTATAGACCGGCCTTTTGTTTTATGCTCATGTCTGATATCGAGATCGGTTATCACTAGCTTATTAATATCCGATGCCAAACCTGAATCCAGTTCTGCCAGTACTGTAGAAGATAGATGTCTTCCAATATTGTCTGCTGCAAAAAACATGTATCTTGGTTTTACAAATGTGTTTTCGTATTCAGGTGATATTATTTTCATAATTTTTGCATCATTTGCAATCTGAACAATTACTTTAGTATCGATATCATTTCTAGGATATTTTAATTCTTCATGATCAGCATAAATTACTGAATCTGCTCCATATGTTACTAAATCATCACACAATTTTCTAACATTGTTACCGAGTACCACTGCCACGACTTTTTCTGTTGAATTGTATTTACTATTGAATTCATCCATTAATCTTCTTGCTTCGCCTAACATTTCCAAACTTACAGGTATTACTTGTCCTTCGAAGTGCTCTATTATTACATAAAGATGTCTATATTTTTCAATTTTATGGTTTGATACACTTTGCTGATTTGTTGATTTTGACATTTTTCATTTACCTCTAACAATTTGAATTATTTTTGCTATTAGCGGCGATAGAGTATTTGGATTAGATGGATCTATGACCTCAGTTTTACGGTTTGTCTTTGCCCTGGGAATTTTTTCTACTCTATATACTATTGTTGGGGAGCCTGGCAGTCCTACGCGTTTTGGGTCTAGGTCTAGTTTTTTACTGTCGAATACTCTCAAAAATTGTCTATATTCCTCTGAACGTTTTGTCCCTTCTTTTCTAAACGTATTTGCTGCTAATCTTTGTGAAACAGTATTGAAAATTGACCTATAAGAAGGATCGATAGTTATAAAGACTGGTAGTGGAGATTCTATTTCTTCAATTATTATATCCATACCTTGAAGAGAAATCAGCCTTTTGGCAATTACCACATTTCTGCCTAAATCTATATCAAAACCTATGACATTTCCAAGAAAAGTATATCCCAACTTCCATGCAGTTTGTGGGCCTGTCTGCCCTGTTTCTCCATCAGATGCTCGATGTCCAGAAAAGACAATATCAATTTTATTATCTCCAAACATTTTTCCTATTCCATTCTTGAGTACTTCTGCAGTGGCAAGAGTATCCGCCCCTGCAAACAATCTATCACTGTATAAATTCAATTCTTCAGCATCAGTCAGCACTTGGGCTTGCTTGAGTGCCGATTCTGCAATGGGTGGGCCCATCGTACCAATAGAAATACGAGCCTCGTATTTTACCTTGCAGTAAAATGCAGCATTGCATGCTATTGCACTGTGAGGACCCAGAATATTTTTTGTTTCTGCTCTATTTAGTGTTCCATCAGAATTGTAACTGACATTACCTTCTGAAAAATCTGGTTCTAGTTTTATAATAACACCAACATTTAACAAATCTTGCTACTTTATAGATTATCTTAATATAATTCTTGATTTTAGAATATCTCCTATTATATTTGATATTGTTTTATAGTCGATTCATTTTGGCTAGTATGATAATAGGCCGTTACTCAAAGATGAATACTATGTAGTGTTTTTTCAGTATATGAGCTTAACTACAATACCTTTAATTATCATCTCTTATATGTGAAAATATGGTAGATCTAATTTATGGGCGCGGTGTAACCGATCTAATACGTGAACTTCCATTTTACTTGACATTTTTTCGCAACATTATTGATATTAGATTATTTCATAAGAAAAGAGTGCTGTATGGTTCTGCTGACATAATCAATGTATGCAATCTCCATTGCACTCATTGTTATTGGTGGCTGAATCGAGAAGATGAAAACAATGAGCTAAGTGCAGAAGATTGGAGGTCAATAATAAGAACAACCTTTAGGAAACAACGACTTTTGGGTGTTACATTGGTGGGTGGAGAGCCAACCATGCGACCTGAAGTAATTGACGTTTTCTGTCAAGAAATGCCCGGCAAAGTTTGTGTAGTAACAAATGGAACTTTTCCTCTCAAAAGGTTTGAAAATTTATATTTTTACTGGGTGTCCCTGGATGGAACCCAAAAGGTGCACGATAGCATTAGAGGTCAAGGTTCATATGATAAGACACGTAATACGATTCTTGAATATATCTCTGGCCCACCAAGAAAAGGCAAGCCGGCTTGGAAAGATATTTGGATAACAATGACTATCAATTCATTGAACTATCAAACGGTCACCAATCTCGTTGAAGAATGGAAGGACAAAATCAATAAAATTGGCTTTCAGTTTCATACTCCATTTATAAAGAATGATCCACTATGGTTACCATTTGGAGAAACAAGAAATGAAGTAGTAGATCGTATAATCTCTCTCAAGAAAAAATATCCTAATTATGTAGTAAATACTGAAAAACAAATATCCTTAATGAAAGGAAATTGGGGAGGCAATGGAACCATCCCAATCCAATGTCCTTCCTGGGCAATTCTTTCTTTGGATCATAAAGGTAGAATCAAACAACCCTGTTGTATCGGAAGTTCTGATACAAAGGGACTAAAGCCAATATGTGAACAATGTGGACTTGGATGCTATTCTGTACTTGTTGCACAAGGCATTAAGGGATTCTCATAATTTAATGTCACTATTCTACCATATGAAACTGTATTGACATTCAAAAAATAGCTAGATTGTTATTTTTACCTAGGACCTCCATGTCTGTAACATCCGGCTGTATCACTAAAAAACAAAAAATAATTTAATTGATTCGTAATTAACTTCAGACCACAATTCCTTCCATCTGCGTATAACTTCGTAGCTGACATCCATAGTAACCAGGTATCAATATTTATGAAAAGCTATTCTTGATAAACTTGATTCATGTATTTTTCAGGAATGAAACTGATCTGAGATAAGTTGTTATGCCAATGTTAACTTTTTGATTAAGTAATTTGATGTGAAGTATATTGTGTTATTAGTTTAAATTGGTTTGCTTTTATGAAGAATTAACGGTTGCCATTGGTTAGAGTATCCAGAAGAATTCTGCGTTTTAACTTGTCACATAACTATAAGAATGATCATGAATCTATTGACATAAACAAGTTTGTATATGGTAGAAAAATTAAATATAGTTGCGAAAAATGTAACACTTCATTTACGACTTGGAAAGCCTTGCATGAACATAAAGTCGAAAATCATTCTTACTAATGCAACTAAATTAGCTATTTCTAGTTAGGATCTTCGTTGCAGGAGTATTCACAATTGACGATTCGATTTCCTTCAATCTATCGAGAAATCCCTCGATACTCCGAATTTCTTCATATGAAGTGTCTGAACGAAGTTTCTCTAAAATTGCAATAACATCATCATTTGTCACTCCATGTTTTTTATCGTATTCAATATATCGTAATATCTTTACTATTCCGCCATATTTATAATGCATCTTTTTTTGATATCTGGTGGCGTCAGGAGATAGTCCCTTCACATGCTTAATAACTGTGTTTTCCATATGTTTAATATGCCAATCTTTCATGGGAAAATTATTTCGAGTCAAAAGAATCAATTTATACTTGTATTAAGGGATATATAATATATTATTTTTTTCACTATATTATTCTGAATATAAAGCATCAATAGCATTATTAATATTCATGATTGTGTGAGAAAACTGTGAAAAGAATTGAAATGATGTCTATATCTGCTAAAAATGGGCAGCGCCATGTTATTACTAACAGGGATAACATTAGACATTTAGAATTTTATGAATGGTCAATGGCGTCACCGTGCAAGATGTAAAGAGTTTACAAACAAGGATTATACTCTGATAAATTTGTGATTTAGCAATTAAAAGCAGAAATAGAAATTCCTGGCAGAAATTGGAGAAGATTATATGATTCGATGCATTGGGAAATATAGTATGACTGAAGACAAATGGGAAAAATGCCTTTCTAGCAGAAAATGATAAATTGTCATTTTTCAGCGAAACTATTCTGTATGGTTTTTGATTAATGCTTCAAGAACATTAATTCGTGTTCGAAAAATAGAATGCAAACTGAATAATTATTCATTTTTTTAGATATTTGAGAATACGTACATTTAATATTCATGGATTTGCAAATAATGATGAAATATTGAGTTCAAACGGGCACTTGATTGCCAGAAAATTTTTTTCATCCAAGAATGCATCAAGCTACGACAAGATTGTAAGATTAGCAACATTCTGTAAAGATTCATCATGGAAGAGGGAAATGGTGGGATTTCTGGATGGAAAAAATAAGTTAATTCTTGATTTAGCATGTGGGACTGGGATACTTTCTTCATTCATTCGCCATGAATCGGCTCAGTCTAACATTATTGGAACTGATCTGACATTCGAATATCTCAAACAGGCAAAGAAAAGGCACCAATATTTGCTTTTGACAAATTCCTTGGCAGAATTTCTACCATACAAAAACGATAGTTTTGACGTTATACTCTCCTCCTACGTTGCTAAGTATACTGAGATATCTGCTATGGTAAAGGAACATTGGCGTGTATTAAGAAAAGGGGGAATCGTAATAATCCATGACTTTACATATCCTGAGAATAAAATAATGAAAATATTATGGCATACTTACTTTCAAATCTTGAACCAATTGGGAAAAATAATCACCTCTTGGCGAGATGTTTTTTCCAATTTAGACAAACTAATCCAAAGAAATCAATGGGTAAACAATCTTGTTAGTGAACTTAATATGATTGGCTTTAGTTCGATATCTAAGAAGTACTACACTTGTGGAACAGCTGCTATAGTGTGGGCAATTAAGTAATGAGAGAACAAGTAAGCCGGATCAATGAGTGGTTTGTTCCAAAGTTTGGTCCCATAAAATTTAGAATTTTTATTGGAATGATGTTTCTTCCATATACGGGAATGTGTGTTTCATTTTCAATAATAGGATCATTGCTCTCACCCACAACAATAGCATGGGATAGAATTGTTGCAATTATCATAATTTACTTTACTGCACTAGGTATTTCCGCACATGCTGCAGATAGCATGGGCTCAAAAAATAGGCCATGGGGAAATTATTTTTCGAATCGGGAATTACTAATAATGCTTATTTGTGGATTAACTATAGCCTACGCAATTGGTGCATATTACATAGTCTTTTTTGTTCCATTATTACTGCCTATCGCAATTTTGGAAGGTTTTTTCTTATTTGCATATAACTATGAATTTTGGAATGGATTTTTTCATAACAATATCTGGTTCGCAATATCCTGGGGCGGCATACCACTATTGGCAGGATATGTCATGCAAACAAATTCTTTGTCGCCTATTCCATTGTTAGTGTCTCTAGTAGCCTTTGGGATCTCATATATTGAGATACACCTCTCAAGAAAATATAAAGAGGTCAAACGAGCGCAAGACTTGGTTAGGTCTAAAAACCTGGAATTCAGATTAAAGATTATTAGCTTGACAACCATATTATTCTCAGTTACATTCTTGATTTTCCGGCTCTTCTAGATCACTTTTTAATTTTCAATTTCACTATCAATTACAATGCATCAAATGTTTAATGTCAAAAATCATTATCATGTAACAATTAATGATATTTCCAAGCTTGAAGTAATATCAAACAAGAAATTTGATCTCGCTCAGAAGATACTCTTGATTGATTTAGGAAATACGCAACAACTTTTAGAAGTAATAAATAATACAGAAACGCGAATAAAAGTCATATCCCAGGTTGAAGAAAAAAACATAATTAGACGCAAGTCATGTATAATTTCTTCAACAAATAATATTTTGGCTTTTGCGAATTCAAAAATATATTGTAAAAAAATACCTCTTGAAGTATTACAAGAAATACGAGAATGTAAAAAAAGTATAGGTAAAATAATACTTTACCATCAACTGGAGATATTTAAAAAAATCACAGAAATTGGGTATGTTTCAGGAAAATATATTTTTAAAAATTATTCATTATATCATAAGGAACATCGAATTTGTAGGATAAATGAAACCTTCCCTATTCAGCTAAAGAAATCAAATTCTATTTAGCTAATCCCGATAAAGTATGAGCCATAATAATTATATTTTTTTATTTTAAAATCCTTACTTCTGAATATCTCTTCATAAAAACTGAAAGAGCAAACAAGTAATAAAAACAAAATTCAAATGATATATACAAACCCGTCGTTGTAAGATTTAGTTGAAATCTAATTCATTAGAATCAAAAAATATAAAAAAATATGATCTTATAGTTATCGGGAGTGGCGCTGGTCTCGAAGTTGCCAATGCAGCGGCACAAAGTGGCTTGAAGGTCGCAATAGTTGAAAAGAGCAGAATGGGAGGCACATGTTTAAACAGGGGTTGTATTCCTTCCAAACTTCTAATACACAGTGCAGATGTTGCTGAGATAATAAAGATGGGTGATCTATTCGGCATACGAGTGGAGAAATTTTCTATTGATTTTCAAAAAATAGTGGATAGGGTAAATGGAATAATCGATTCAGATTCAAATGATATCAGTAATGCCTTTAAGAATTTAGCTAATCCGAAATTGTTTCCGTTAGAGTGCAAGTTTGTTGCAGAAAAAACCCTCTTGGTAGGAAGGGAGAAAATAACCGCCAACATGATCCTAATTGCTGCTGGAACCAGGCCTGCAATACCCAAAATCAAGGGATTGGCGACCCTCAATTATGTTACAAGCGATGAAGCACTCCGTATTGATAGACAACCTGGAGTCTTAACGATTATAGGCGGAGGATATATAGCCGCTGAGCTAAGTCACTTTTTCGGGTCTCTTGGAACAAAGGTCAACATTATTCACCACAGAGAAACTCTGATACCTGATGAAGATGAAGAAATCTCAAAAAAATTTACAGAAATTTCCTCTAAAAAATACAATGTGTATTTGGAATGTGTCTCAGCATTAGTAACAAAGAAGAATGGCAAATTTGTGATTTCTGCAAAGACAAGAAATTCAGGTAGGTATTTGGAAATTGAATCTGATCAACTTTTAGTAGCAACAGGGCGTGTACCAAATTCTGATAATATTGATTTATCAAAGACAGGAGTAGATGTGGACGAAGATGGATTCATTAAGGTAAATAAAACTCTTGAAACCAATGTAGAGGGGATCTTTGCGCTAGGTGACATAATTGGTCGCTATCAGTTCAGGCACAGCGCTAATTTGGAGGCTCAATATGCTTATTACAACATACTAAATTACAAGAAAAAAATTCCAGTAGATTACAGCGCAATGCCACATGCTATTTTTAGCTCCCCACAAGTGGCAGGAGTTGGCTATACAGAGCAAGAATTGAAACAGAAAAGCAATAAAGACTATGTCAAATCAATTTATCGCTACATTGATACTGCAATGGGCAGAGCACTAGAAGATAAAGAGGGATTTGTAAAATTTTTAGTAAGCAAAGAAACCAGAAAAATTCTTGGCTGTCATATTATTGGAACTCACGCTTCGGTACTTATTCATGAAGTACTAGTGGCAATGAAGAGTGGTGATGGTACCATTGACAACATCTCAAAGACTGTTCATGTCCATCCAGCACTTTCCGAAGTGGTTGCAAGAGCAGCAGTTACAATGTGAAGCGATGCTGGACAAGTTCAACTAATTGCTGGCCTATCAAAAATTTGGATTTGATATAACAGTAAAAAGCTGAAGGTAATACTTTTAGTGCAGCGTTACTTTATTTTTAAACGATCACTCATTTTCAATATCATTATAATTCCTATAGAAGTACGGTAGGTGACTTATTCAGATCATAATTTAAATTGCCAATGTGGATTGAATTTGGAAAAACACTTTTTAATTTGTACTCTAAAGTAGATATGTGGTAGAAAAATTCAAAAAAACCAAAGAAATATGTTTCAACGGTTCAAAAAAACTAAAGTATGTTGCTGTTGGTGGAGTAAACGCTGTAGCAATGACTATATTTTATTCCATGCTGCTATTGTAAGTCTTCCATATTTTTTATATCCCTAGTTGGACGCGCTTTGTTACTTACCACCTAATCATACTAAAAATTATTGTAAATTTATTGCTATATCTTGGAAACATTATTAATATATCTCTCCGTTACATTAATGTGACAAGCCAAAATAAGCTCAGGAGACGTCAAACCCAAAATGATGAAGGCAGGCCCAAGAAAAATCAAAATGGAACATCTAGTATGAATCAGCTTGATGAGGAAGCTGACTTATTAAAGAGAAAGTTGGAAGAAGAGAAGGCACGAAAAAGAACACGGGGACCATATAGGAAAAGTCATATGAACTAGTATGTAATTTAATACATTTTGATTTAGGCATTTTTTATTTAGTGCTAAGTTGTTTAAAAATAGATTCACCATTAAGATTTATACTAGATCAATTAATGGAGTAATAAATTAGTAACCTACGTCATATCATGTCAGAAAGTATTTTTATTCTTTATTGACTTTGCGAATGAGAGCAGGTATCCATCTGGGTCACGTATGTGGAAATACCTCTCGCCCCATGAAGCATTTGATGGTTCATTTTCAAAAAATATTAGTTGTGAAATGACTTGATTGTTCTTAAAATAAGAATATAATTTGTCAACATCCTCTGTATGAAGAATTATTTTTCCAAAATCTTTTGTTTCACGCTCTGGGCTATTTGTGGATGTCTTAAACAATTCCAGGTTTAAATAGACAGATGTATTATCGCCAATTTCGTATGAAGTAAAGGGATCAGGAGGAGATCCACCGTAGACCAGCTTAAAACCTGGTATTTTAGAATAAAAATTACAAGATCTTTCCATATCTTTGATTAATAATGTTACTGCAGAGATTTTATACACTTTCATCATCTTAACAGATCATTCTAAGCATCAATTTGTGATTATTAAGAATTTCTTTTCATGGTAACAAAAAAGATTTAATAATGCAAAGTTCCGATGCAAGGAAAGATTTGCTTTTGCAAGATTATACCTAACATTGGCTCTGCATGTTTTCTGTTAATGATACTCGGCCCTTCACAGATATACCTTCGTAGAAACATTTGTCTATTAGGAGTCCACATCAAGTTGATGAGGGTGTTATTGAAGAATTCATCCTCTCACCTGAATTCCTAAACAAGTATAATTTGCTATATTTTATGCCTATTACGGCTTCTTTCCCAATAATTAGATAGTCTATTCTGGAGGCTACATTAGATATTTTTAGCGAGTTTTGACCTAGTTTTACTTCTGCTATTGAGTCATCACCAAGCAGTTCGATAAATGTTACCTCTCCCTTTAGCTTGAAACCATCGAATTCTTCATCCTTTCTCAACACTGTGATGTCTTTCGGTCTTATACCTAGGATAATGGTTTCGTCCCTAATATTGGATATAGTTGCTGAGAGTCCGTCCGGGACTTTTATCATGAATTTATTATTATGTTCGTGAGCACTGCCAGTTACTAGTTTAAGGAACATAGATTTCTCTCTAACTATCTCAAATTGCAAGAAATTCATAGGAGGAATGCCTATAAAACCCGCTACAAATAGATTGGTAGGCTCATTGTATACTTTTTGTGGAGCATCAAGCTGAAGCAGTTTTCCGGCATCCATAATTCCAATATTGTCGGCCATGCTCATTGCTTCAATCTGGTCATGTGTGATGTAGAGCGTAGTGATCCCTACTTTTTTCTGCAATTTTTTTATCTCAACCCTCATATCTGTACGTAATTTAGCATCAAGGTTGCTTAGAGGTTCATCCATCAAAAAGATTTTTGGCTCACGCACCAGGGCCCTACCTAGTGCCACCCTCTGCATTTGACCTCCGCTGATTTCCTTAGGTTTCCTTTTGAGTAGATTACTTATGTTAAGAAGATTTGCAATGTTTTGGACTCTTTCATTTATCTGATTTCTTTCGGTCTTTCTCATCTTTAATGGAAAAGCAATATTATCATAGACGTTCATATGAGGATAAAGAGAATAATTTTGAAATACCATGGCTACATCACGATCTTTTGGTGGAAGTTTATTCACTAATTCATCTCCAATATAGATCTCTCCATTAGTAATACCGGTCAGACCAGCGATACATCTTAATACCGTAGTCTTTCCACACCCAGAAGGGCCAAGGAGTACCATAAACTCACCTGAGTGTATTTCCAGGGAAAAATTTTCTAATGCAGTTAAATTCCCATATCTCTTGGTTAGATTTCTTATGCTGAGTGTTGTCAAAATAATTCGCCTCTACTTGAGTTGTTTTGATTTGCATGTCATATTAATTTTAATTTCTCATACTATGACTCATAGCTGATACTGGATTGTTTGCAAAATCCTATAATGAAATATGAATCACTGAATAACAATCGATCATTGTGGTGACTGCATGTATTCATTGTAATGATTCTTCAAACTTTAGAAGTTTTATATTAACAGTGTGGTAAGATATAGGATTCAATATCATGTGAGGCCGCACAAATTGGCCAATGCTTAAAAGCATTACATTCTAAATATGAACAATGAGCAATTCTAATTCTCTCGGAGACTATCCTCCTGTTACAAAGAAGGAATCTTCCACAAATACGCCTCACGAATACATCTTTAAGGATTTTAAACTCATTTTAATAATAGGGTTAGTGTCTCTCATTTTGGTTGCGACGAGCTTGACTCCATTTACAATGGTGCACGCACAACAACCTAAACAGGTCACACTAACAGCTATAGTGGCAGAGCCAAAGGAAAGGTGGGATAGTTTGTTTGCTGATGCGTTAACAAAACTACGAGAAAGACATCCAGATATGAAGATAGATATTGACTATCGGGTGTTACCATACGCAGATACAAGAAAACAGATTCTGACTGCAATGGCAGGAAGAACCCCAATTGATCTTATTTCAATTGATCAGATATGGCTTGGTGAATTTGCTGAAGGAAAGTTTCTTTCAGATCTTTCAAATTTGACACAGTCATGGAACAGATCTTCTGAATGGTTCAAAACTAATTGGGATGGAGGTATCTATAATGGTAAAGTATATGGAATTTGGGCATGGACTGATGTAAGGGCTATGTGGTATTGGAAGGATCTATTAAATCAAAGTGGTGTGAGCCCTGACTCTCTGAGAACATGGAATGGCTATATAGAAGCAGCTAAGAAGTTGGAAAACTCGACTAAAGATAAGGGAATTCAAGCAATGCACCTTGTCGGCGCTAGCCACTCTCCAGATATGTGGTATCCCTATCTATGGATGCTTGGTGGTGAAATAGTGAAGCAAAAAAGCGGACATCCACAGAAGGGAACCTACTGGTTTCCTGCTTACAACAGCACAGAAGGCGCACAAGCTCTCGAGTTTTTAAGTGATCAAGTAAAGGCGGGTATAAAACCTCAGATAAATCACTTCTGGGGTAAGGAGTTTGCAGACAAGAAATTTGCAGTGATGTTGGAAGGTTCCTGGTTACTAGGACATTTTCCCCGTAATGAATCGAAGAATTTTGATAAGAGTGTTGGTATGATTCCCATGTTTCCAGTTCCAAAAGAAGGTGACACTAGTGCTACAATGATGGGCGGATGGATGCTCGGGATTCCTGAAACTTCTACAAATAAAGCTCTTTCTTGGGAATTGCTTACAATAATGATACAGCCAGATGTGCTTGCACCCATGTTAGCGAATTATGCATATCTTCCAACTCAAAAACCAATAGCCGAAGGAACGTATTCGACTCAGCTTAATGCTACAATACCATATTATAAAGAGCTCATATCAATGCTATCTATAGGGCATAGTAGACCGAGCATTGCAGAATACCCACAGATAGCCGATAACATCAGACAGGCGATTGATGAAGTTTATCTTGGTGTGAAGGAACCAAAACAAGCGTTAGACGATGCTGCCAAAAAATCTGCAGAAGTACTTGGTTGGTCTTAGCTACCACCTTCAAGTACAAGATCTTTTTATTTTACCGTATTAACCAAATGATACTCACGCTGGAGGCAAGAGCTGGGAGCTTACAGCCATATTTACTTCTAGTACCAGCTCTTTCAATACTAGTCGGGTTTCTTCTGTTTCCACTTATCTGGAACATATACATATCAATGCACAATGTATCTCTAACTACAATTCTGGGGGAATGGAAGTATGTCGGATTCAAGAATTTCTCAAACCTTTTACGTGATCCTGATTTTCATATGTCGCTTCAGGTAAGCCTATTATTTGTCGGAGGGTCAGTGGCTCTTCAGTTTTTTGTTGGAATGGTCCTTGCAGTAGTATTGAATCAACAAATATGGGGGTCCAATGCGTTTCGTGCCTTGTTCATAATACCATGGACAGTTTCTGCAGTCATAACTGGTTTTTCATTCAAGTTCATTTTTAGTGATAGTTTTGGAGTTTTAAATTACGGTCTTGAACAGATGGGATTAAACCCTGTTGCTTGGTTGTCAGATCCAGGGATGGTAGTATGGACATTGGTTATTGCAAACATGTGGCATGGGACCCCATTTACCGTGATATTTTTAACAGCAGGACTCTTTTCGATAAGTTCCGTAGTTTATGAAGCAGCACGCATAGATGGCGCAACAAAAATTAAAAGTTTTTTCTACATAACACTGCCCTTACTAAAACCGTTTATCATCATAAATCTTATACTTATAACTATGTGGTCAGTAAATTTCTTTGACCTAATTCTTGTCATGACAAACGGGGGACCACTATTCGCAAGCACTACTTCATCCCTATATATGTACAGACAAGCTTTTGAGTTTGGACTATTGTCAAAGGGCGCTGCTGCAGGATTCCTTTTGATTGGTATGAACTTGGTTCTAGCATATTCGTATATCAGACTTTTCAGGAGAAAAGAGAGAACAGTTGAAATTAGACAAATGTAAGAAACCTAGAATACTAAATCTGAATCCAAATTGGCGACAATGGCTTGAACTCCACTTTCAATCATTAATACACAGGGTGATAAAATGATCCCAATTGAAAAGACTCTAATATACTCCGTTATTGCAGTTTATCTCTTTATTACTTTAGCTCCTCTCCTATGGGTACTCTCAACATCCTTCAAACCAAATCAAGAAGCAATTAGCTTTCCTCCAAAACTCTTGCCAGATGCACCCACGTTGGATAATTATCTCTTTGTCCTTACGAATCCAAATCTAGTGACAAGCCTTTTCAACAGTCTGTTAGTAAGTATTGGAGGTACTGGATTGAGCGTAGCTGTAAGCGCACTTGGAGCCTATGCCTTTGCAAGGTTTGAATTTAAAGGAAAAAACTTGCTGATGAGCACAATATTGGGATTGTTCATGATCCCTGTAGTCATAAACATTATACCACTATACATAATGCTCGCTAATGTTGGGCTTTTAAATTCACTTCTTGCACTCGTATTGACATTTCAAATCCTTATTATACCACTCAATATTTTTCTACTAAAAAATTATTTCGAAACAATTCCCAAGGAGCTCGAAGAAGCAGCGCTAATAGATGGTTGCTCAAAATTAAGGGCTCTCTGGCACATCATTGTGCCAATGTCCATGCCAGGATTTCTGATAGCAGCCATCTTATCGTTCAGATTTTCATGGAATGAATTTGTGTTACCTATTGTTCTGTCTAACAAACCTGATGTCATGGTTTTTCAAGTTGCCTTATACCAGTTCATTTCACTTTACAGAATAGACTGGGGTTACCTGACTGCAGGAATAAACATTGCACTCATTCCTGTTGTCGTTTTGATGTTAATTTCCCAAAAGAGGATGATTAGAGGTTTGACTCTCGGAGCTGTTAGAGGGTAAGTGGTGCAAGTTTGGTAAATATCGAACAGTGTTTGCATTTGATAAAACAATTCAAATTTTAGCATAGAAACTTAGTTTTACAATCCCTTCATCTTTTTGTTCACCCACGTACATGCAATTTATTTCAGATCGCGCAACTTTACATTGTAAGTAAGTCCAAACCTATGGGCTTCGTCTCTTAGGTATTGTAATATTTTAAGTGATTGATTACTCTTTGGCATAACTATTGGCGAATTAGAAAATTGTACAAATATTTCTTCTCTTTCTTTTGCAATTGATATGCAGGGGATCTTTATACTTAATTTTGATAGGGCATTAAGTGCAGCGTGAAGCTGACCTTTTCCACCGTCAATTAATACCAAATCAGGTAAATTCAGTGTATCTTCTTTCGAGTATCTGCGACCTACAATCTCGGCTATCATTGCGAAATCATTTTGATCTCTTATGGTTTTTATTTTAAATTTTCTGTAATATGATTTTTCAGGAATCCCATTAACAAACCTAACACAGGAACCAACAGCTATTGATAAACCAAGATTTGAAATATCAAAACAATCAATAATATTGGGTAGTGACTTAAGATTCAGTATTCTTTTTAGCTCAAATAAGGCAGGTTCATAACCTTTTGATATATACGTTGATAAATTTCTAACAATTAGGTTCATCAATTGTTTTCTTTCAACATCGGTTCTGTTAGATATTTTTATTATGTTCACTCTATGTGAGGCAATCCTTTCTAAGGACTTTTCAAGTACTTGCTTTGAATCTGGTTCTTCGTTAACATAGATAAATCGTGGTACTGATGGCTTGGAATTATAATATTGTGACAGAAAACTAGAAAAAGAGTTATCACCAACTAACTCAAATTCATATTTCTTCCTGTCCCTAATAACTCCACGATACCTCCTGAGAATCAAAATATGCGCTTTCGATTGTAGGCGGTCATACTGGATTCCAACGTACTCCTCTTCAGATCTGGAACTGATTGATTGTTCAATCTTTTGTTTTGATCTCAAGTTCTCAAGTCGATTTACAGTATCTCTAATTTCTTTTGCTTTTTCATAATCAAGTCCTAACGAAGCAATATTCATACCCTCTTTCATTTTTTCTATAAAGTCATCAATACTTTTTCTTCCTTGCAGTATATTCACAAGCGATTCAACATTTTCCATATATTCATTCCGAGTAACGTTATTTATACATGGAGCATCGCAATTATTTATGAAATATTCAAGACAAGGTTTTTTTGGGAGTCTATTACAAATTCTAATTTTAAAAATTTTTCTCAATAAACCTATGGCAAGAAATTTTGAGCTTCCATGTACGAAAGGTCCAAATACTCTGCCTTTTGGGCCCATAAATTTACCATCTCTGTTTCTTCTTGCTACGAGTAATCTGGGAAATAATTCATCTGAAATTTTAAGATAAGTGTATCGTTGCTGATCTTTGAGATCAATGTTAAAAAGTGGTCTATATTGTTTAATTAGATTTGATTCTAGCAAAAAAGCTTCAATCTCATTATCCGTGACAAGAAAATCAATATCTTGGATTTTTCCTATTAGCTTCATAGTTTTCCAATTTGATAACTCTTGAGAATGGCCATATGTAAAGTAGGATAGGACTCGCTTGCGAAGATTCTTTGCCTTACCTATGTAGATTATTCTACCTTCTTTATTTTTCATTATGTATACTCCTGGATCAAACGGAAGCAGGAGCGCTTTATTGCGTACCTTTACTATATTTTCAGATAGATTTAAAGTCTTATTAGGTATGGAAGATATTAAGTTCGTACACCAGTTTTACTTTTTCTTATTGTCTGACTTACCATTAACTTTGATTTGAGATATTTTCCGGTATAACTTGAAATATGGTTTGATACTTGTTCCGGTGTACCAGTAACAACAATGTTTCCGCCATTTTCTCCGCCTTCAGGACCAAGGTCAACTATCCAGTCAGAGGATGCAATTACATCAAGATTATGTTCAATTAGAATGACGGTGTTCCCAACATTCACAAGTCTATCTAATACATGGAGAAGCTTTTTTACGTCCGCAAAGTGCAATCCTGTAGTTGGTTCGTCAAGAATATAGAATGTTCTCCCAGTATCTCTTCTTGCAAGTTCAGATGATAACTTTATTCTCTGTGCCTCTCCTCCTGAAAGTGTTGTTGCCGGCTGTCCCAGTCTGATGTACCCTAATCCAACGTCGTGAAGAGTCAAGAGTTTTCTCTCTATTGAAGAGATGTTTGAGAAGAATTCAAGTGCCTCTTCAACAGTCATATTGAGGACATCTGAAATTGTCTTGCCTTTGTATGTAATCTCCAGGGTTTCTAAATTGTACCTTTTTCCTTTACATTCATCACAAGTCACATACACATCAGCTAGAAACTGCATTTCAATTCTCTTAACCCCAGCTCCCTCACATGAATCGCATCGCCCACCAGAAACATTGAATGAAAATCGACCAGGCTTGTATCCCATTTCTCGGGCTTTCATGGTTTTTGCAAAGATCTCTCGTATGGGACCAAAAGCATTCACATATGTTGCTGTGTTAGACCTAGGTGTCCTTCCAATAGGAGATTGGTCGATTCCTATTACTTTATCCAGGTTTTGAAGACCTGTAATCTTTTCATGAGAGCCGGGCTTTTCCTTAGATGAGTAAAAGTGATTTGACAATGCTTTGAAGAGTATCTCATTTACAAGAGTTGATTTTCCAGATCCCGATACACCAGTTACTGTCGTCATACACCCTAGAGGAAAATCTACTGTTATCTTTTTTAGATTGTTCTCCATGGCTTTGTGAAGTGTGAGCCAATTATTGGGATTTCTTACCCTATCTTTGTGATAAACCGTATCATCTCCTCTAAGAAACCTTCCAGTTATAGAATCCTCATTTTGCATAATTTCTTTCAGCATTCCATTTGCTACGACCCTTCCACCATGGATTCCTGCCCCTTCTCCAATATCGATAACCCAATCTGAGCTTCTAATAACTTCCTCGTCATGTTCAACTATTATCAGCGTGTTTCCAAGATCTCTTAACTTTCTCAGTGTTTCAATTAATCTGTTATTATCCCTTTGATGCAGACCAATTGTAGGTTCGTCAAGTACGTATAAGACGCCTGTAAGGTTAGAACCAATCTGTGTAGCAAGACGTATTCTCTGCGATTCGCCACCAGATAGTGTTGAGGTCATCCTGTTTAAGGTAAGATAATTGAGTCCAACATTTTTAAGAAACTCAAGTCTTGATATTATCTCCTTTAGAATATTCTTTGCAATAAAACTGTCAGTCTCTGAAAGAGAAAGTGTCATGAAAAAATTATAACAATTGTCAATTGACAAATCACATATGTTCATAATAGACTTGCCAGCAATCTTGACCGCCAAAGAATCAGGACCAAGTCTCATTCCTTTGCAAAGCTCACAAGGCAGCTCCCTGATAAACTGCTCCATATCACGTCTCTTCGAATCAGAATCTGTCTGGGCGTATGTCCTCTCTAAATTGGGAATGACTCCTTCAAAAGAACTACGATATTCCCAAGTAGAATCGGATGTCTTAGACTCATATCTATAATGGATATTTTCATCAGTACCATATAGAATAACGTTAATTTGCTTATTTGTCATGTCTGATATGGGCTGATAGAGATTAAAACCAAATCTCTTTCCAACATCGCGCAACATTGAAGATCTAAATGTTGCAAAGTGGCCTGCCCACGGTTTTATTGCACCGTCTAAAATGCTCTTTGTTCTATCTGGAATAATTAATTCTGGGTCAAACTCAACTTTGATACCCAATCCATTACACTGTTTACATGCACCAAACGGTGAATTAAATGAAAATGAACGAGGTTCTAGATCCTGAACGCTTATTCCACATTTTGTGCATGCCTTTCTTTGTGAGTAAACTGTTTCACTTTTATCATCAACTAAAATTTTGATTATCCCTTTTGCTGTTTTTAAGGCAGTCTGTACTGAATCAAACAACCTCGACCTATCCTCAACTGAAGGCCTTATCCTATCAACAATGACTTCTATTGTATGTTTTTTGTGTTTGTTAAGCCTAGGATATTTAGTATCTTTCTTGTTATCGTTACCATTGTCATCTTCATTATCATCATTATTCAAATTGATTATTTCACCATCGAGTCTTATCCTAGCGTATCCGTTTTGTTTTAATTCCTGAAATAATTTTTCATACGTTCCTTTTTTTGATTCTATAATTGGAGCTAGTAGAAGAACATTTTTTCCTTTTGATGTCTTTAATATTGTATCTGTTATAAAATCAGCAGATTGCGTCGTAATCTTTCTTCCACATTGAGGGCAGTGAGATACTCCTATCCTGGCATAAAGTAATCTCAAATAATCATATATTTCTGTGACAGTACCTACCGTCGAGCGGGGATTTTTACTAGTGGTCTTTTGTTGTATTGATATCGCAGGAGATAGACCTTCAATAGAGTCAACATCAGGTTTATCCATCATCTCCAAAAATTGTCTTGCATACGCGGAAAGAGATTCAACATATCTTCTTTGTCCTTCTGCGTATATTGTGTCGAAGGCTAAAGTTGATTTACCAGATCCAGAAATACCCGTTAGAGCTATGAGTTTGTTTTTGGGAATTTCAAGGTTGATATTCTTTAAATTGTGCTCCCGTGCACCTTTGATGATTATACTATCACGACCCACATTATTACTAATATTATTCATTTATCCATCTACACCACTATTGCCCTATCTACTAGTTGAGGCCTCAATGATCTGAGTGTCTAACACTCTTTTTATCTTTGTTAGCTGTTCTCTTAATTCTATCGCCTTTTCAAAGTTCAGGTCTTCAGCATGTCTTTTCATGCTTGTCTCAATTTCAATCGCAAGCTTTGAAAGATCCTTTACTGACATTGACTTGATTTCGACGTCTATTCCTGCTTGATCTTCCCTCTCTGCAACTGCCTTTACTATAGTCCTTGGTGTAATTCCATATTTTTGATTGTAAGTGATCTGCTTTTTCCTTCTTCTCTCAGTTTCGGATATCGCTTCTTTCATAGACTGTGTAAAGTTATCTGCATACATTATCACGGACCCATCAATATTTCTGGATGCCCTCCCAAATGTCTGCACTAAACTAGTTGTGTTACGCAAAAATCCTTCCTTGTCTGCATCAAGTATTACTACAAGACCAACTTCTGGTATATCAAGACCTTCTCTTAATAGATTAATACCAACTAGTACATCAAACTCTCCAATTCTTAACTGGCGTATGAGTTCAGTCCTTTCTAATCCTTCAATTTCAGAGTGCATATATCTCACCCTTACCTCCTTTTTAGCAAGGTATTCTGCAAGGTCTTCAGCCATTCTCTTGGTAAGGGTTGTGACAAGTATCCTTTGATTGTTGGACGCACGCGTATTTATCTCATTTATCACATCCTTTATCTGATCTTTTGTTGGCCTTACCTCAACCTTTGGATCAACAAGGCCCGTTGGCCTTACCAACTGTTCTACAATTGCAGAACTATTTTTTCTTTCATAATCTGATGGCGTTGCAGAGACAAACATTGTTGATTTTAGATATTTCTCAAACTCTTCAAATTTCAGTGGACGATTATCAAATGCACTTGGGAGTCTAAATCCATAGTCTACAAGACTCTTTTTCCTGGTATAATCACCAAGGAACATTCCTCTAAGCTGTGGCAGTGTTACATGCGATTCATCTATTACAAGCAAAAAATCATTTCCAAAAAAATCAAGAAGACAGAATGGTGGTTGTCCAGGACGTCTGCCGTCAAGATGTCTCGAGTAATTTTCAATCCCAGAGCAGTAACCTAACTCTTCAATCATTTCAAGGTCATATTTGGTCCTAGATGTTAGTCTCTGTCTTTCAAGCTCCCCTGGAAGTTTTGGAAGCCACCTTTCAAGTTCAAGGCGTATGGATGATAATGCATCAGTCTTTGTATCCTCATCTATTATGTAATGTTTTGCGGGAAATATCTTGACAGTACCAGCATCGCGTTTTCTCTTCATGGTAACACTATTATAAACACCCATCTCTTCAACCTGGTTACCAAATAGAGATATCCTTATAATGTCTTCAGAATATCCAGGTATTATGTCAATAATATCGCCTTTGACTCTAAATTTCCCTGGTGATAAAGTTATATCGTTTCGTTCATATCGAGCCTCGATAAGCTTATGAATGAGGGTTTTCCTCTCAATTTCCATTCCCTTTGACAGAGTAATAGCACTCTGATCCCATTCTTGTGGAGATCCTAGCGAGTAGATACACGAAACTGTTGAGACTATTATTGTAGGCTCACCTGACATCAGCATCGCAGTAGCCTCAAGGCGCATTTTTTCAATTTTTTCGTTGACTTCTGTGTCCTTTTCTATATAAGTGTCAGTTTGGGGAAGATAGCTTTCAGGCTGATAATAATCATAAAAGCTTACAAAGTAGCCAACATTGTTATGTGGAAAGAACTGTCTAAATTCGGAATAAAGCTGAGCTGCCAGTGTCTTGTTATGAGAAATCACAAGTGTATTTTTGTTAGTCCTTGAAATTACATTTGCCACTGTAAACGTCTTTCCACTACCTGTCACACCCAGTAAAGTTTGTAAATTTTTACCTTGTTTTATCCCGTTTGCAAGGAGATCTATAGCTGTCGGTTGATCGCCACTTGGTGGAAATATATCGGGTGCAAGAGAAAACTGTTTAGATGACATCTGCAATAGAAATAAAAATTTTCATAACAGAATATAATTTTATGGTTGATGGTAATGGAACTTAAGTTAACTAATTGCTTATTATTCTAGAATAATATGAAAAATTATCCACTCAGCTCGAATTGTTGCAATTGGATATATGTAGCAGCTAGAATGTCATCATCTTAAGGCGCACCGCTTTACTGACAAGGATGGTGATAAGTACTGTGATGAGTGTGAGTGCCGCGGACTTGGTGAATAATTTAAAGCCTGGGAGGGTTTATAATGGTAATAAATACCAACTAATACCAACATATATATGCCATTATGTCTTATATAATAGCATGGCATCAAATAAAGAAGTAAAAAATAGAGAAACAATCAATATCGCTCTCGACGAAACAAAATCAACAGTTAAAAAGACAACAGATGAGGCATTAAAGGAAATTCCACGGTTTACAAAAGCCGTTAACGAATATCAAGAAGAGACCATCCAAGCAACAAAAGATATTGCAGATAGTTTTCTAGATTCACAAAAAGAGGTTATCCATTCACTGCAATCCTTATGGGTTCCGTACATTGAAAATGTACAAAATTCATATTTGTCATATTGGGGTTCTCCAAAAAGAGTCACAGAAAATTATGCAAGAGCAGTAAGCAATATTACAGACAGTACAATAGTCGCAACCAGATTAGCAAACAATAACATATTTGCAACTATGGAAGCGGTGAAAACATCAGTACAACATGCAAGAGATAATGCAAAAGAATTTTCACGGCTGAATGCTAATGTCGCAAATACATTCGAAAACGTTGCAAGAGACAATTTAAGAGATTTTTCAACGAGATAAGTACAAACACATTCAGGACGACAATAAGCGCAATATTGTGATAGATTAATAAAAATTAATCTATCCACTCTTAATTTTTTTATCATAATAAAACCCAATATTTTCGTTAGTATAAACATGCACTGATATTCTAATTCCTTTTGCTGTCTCCTCAAGTTTTTAAGAATGTGTAAATTGTGTAGGAATTTCAGAACTCATTTATTATTTTCTCCACACTCAGAACAAACATCAAGGCCTTCTAACCACTCACCGCACTTTCTTCTATTCCTCCAAACTAAGCGATTATGTGGCCGTACTTGTCTCTGAATTTGTTGTTTTCATCTTTCCAGAGTAAATTCCCGCGTGGTCCACCTTTCGTATTGGCTAATCTTTCCATATCGTCTAACTTGGAGTTACAAATTGATTTAACGCAAAATTGGCAAGTTCATTGGGATTGAAGTCCCTGCTACTTTTGAAGACATTTGCTGATAGTTGTGATCGGACTTTGGAAGATGACGGGAACCCAGATAAAGTAAAGGCAATAACGAAAAGGCATTATAGTAAAGTAAAGAATCAAAATCAAAAAGGTCTTAAGGAAAGAACATGTAATAATAATTAATTCGGATAAAAAATGAAAATGACATATGCTAAACAAAAGGTAAAGGTAAAGATACATAGGACTAGCGATTATGACGACAAATACACGGGCATAAGGGATTTTCCTGACGAAAAAGCGATGTTACATTATGGATTATCTAAGGTGCATGAAGTCATAATAAAGAAATATACTAAGGATGATGAATTTATGGCAACAGCACAAAAGACTAGGGGTATAAAGTTTGATTACGATATGGAGCTGTACGACGATATAGGTACGGCCGTCAGAGAATCAAAAAGGTAATAATAAGAATTGGATGAATACTTAATAATAAAGTATAGAAAAACTATAGGATTAGTGCTCAAAAAATGTATAAAAAGATAGTATTCGCCCTCTCATCATTCAATGTATGATAATGAGCCTAACAGAAAAAGAATCTATGGATTACTTGAAAGATAAGGTTTTAAGATATTAAAAAGAGAGATACAAGAATCTAGAGTTGAGACGTACTTTAATAGCAAAGTCTCAATTTGTGGATCAACACTTAGAGAGGTTAAATGGCAATCAAATTGGGAACAATTTTCGGATTCAAAATTTCCCATAACGAATAATGGATTCGTGCTGTTAAGAATATGGTTCCCGACGGGTCCGAATTAATCTTGTCCCTTCATTTAAGCGCACTTTCATAATATTTGTGGGTAAACTTAGCAATCCTAGAACAAGACCAAATATAACATCGAATGCAATTATTCACATAAGCGTTGAAAGCTCCAGAAATTAAAAGACAACATCATCGTTTTTATCTGAGAAAATGAAGTTATCATTCCCTTGACCACAATAAATCAATATTACTCATGCTATAATATGTTTGGAATAAGGTACTGCATAAGACTTTAATTAAATTTTCAGTCCTGCAAGTTGCCTATGCTATCTGCAATATCGTAATGTTATTTTAGGAGAGAAGGGCTCTTGTCATATTATTTCGACTGATAAACTACAATTCTACTCTATCTTGATCTCCTTACCTTTTCTCTCAGGCTTTTTCTTCTTGTCAAAAGTTATTTCTAGAAGACCACTGTTAAATGTAGATCTTGCTGTCTCTATATCTACATCAGGAGGTAGCTCAACCACACGTTTGTATTTTCTATCACCCTTTCCAGCAATAATTTCAGCAGAACCATCATATGCATTTATTTTAATATCCTCCTTGGTTATGCCTGGTAATTCGACTACGACTTTAGTTTCCTTATCAGTTGTAACTATATCGGCTAGAGGTTCTCTTTCAGCTATTAATTCCGCTTTTCTGGTTCTACCGCCGGTACCTATCCCCGTTCTACCAGGAGGTCTAACATTTCCAAACTCTTTGATATTTGGTCTACCATCAGGTCCTATCGTCACAGAGTAACCGTAGACAAGTGGTCCAATCTCCTTTACTTTGCCACCTTCTGGCGTTTCGTATTCTCTGACAAGTTCCTTTGGAGCTGACGATTGAATTTCTTGGAATTGTTCTTCAAATATTCTCTCCATTTCTTTTCTCATATCATCAAATTCCAAGTCTTTTTCAGGAAATGGTGCTCTCCAACGATTTCTCATGAACCTAGTAAACCAATCAGATGGCTCAATTCCCCAAATACTCATTATCAAAAATATGAGGAAGAAAGTATTTAATTATTTTGCCAGAATAGTCTGAAGGAAAATAGCCTATAGACAGGAGCAGGTTGAAGAAGTAAGTAATTGGGATGAAAAATTAAGGAAATGGAAAGGGATAGAAAAAAAGAAAGATCATGCACTGAGAAAAAAATTAAAATGATCATTATTCAAAAATTATTCGAAACAAAATGTCAGATAATCTTATAAATTAAGACACATGTTTTGAGAGTGTTTGTCGAACCCTAATTATCAACGAATACATTCTCAAGTCAAAAAATGGTTAGAGGAAGAGGGTGTATATGAAATAACGCCTTGGAAGAATCCAAAGACTCATTTCAGTTTTCATGTTAGATCCAAAAGGAAGAATGACAGACCTCCTATCATGTTTACCTATCCTAAGAAATTCAAGATTAAAGACACAATTATTATCGGATGTGGTTGGGTATTTGAAGATGTTGATCAGAAAGCATTTCGAGCCGTTAAGGCCAGACAATTAAAAATGAAACTTTTTCATTCAGTAAAAGAAAAAGTTGAACCGAAGGTGAAATTAGAACTGATTGCTAATAATTATAACCTAGAAAGAATGAACGCCTATCGATTTATACGAATAGATGAACTTACTAAAGATAACGTAATACTAAATTTAGGACTATTGGTTTTGGTGTGGGAAAATATAATGGAAGAGTTTAAGAAATCAAAATGAAAGAGCTGACAGTGAAACAATGACTCTGACAAGGCAGAATCTATTTCAGTTAACCTAGATTTTATTTTAAATCCCTTCTGTAATCGACTTTTTCCCAGGACTATTTCCACGTATAAGAGTAGGGGTAAGCAATTTGAAGTCTTTAGTAAAGAAGATATGTTAAAGTCTTTTGAGCAATCCAATCTTTTAGACTGTAGAGTCAATGCCTATCCATCATATACAAACTACAAGGGAATTCAGAGATATCCTCCAAACTTCATATTCGCAGATCTAGATCTTTCACTACTTGTATCAGAACAAGCTCTTGAAAGAGCATTATCAGCAACTTTAAGGATTGTTAGATTCAGAATAAATGGTAAACCTACAGTTTTATGGACTGGTAACGGATATCATATTTACCAGCCAATAGATTCTATAATATTAGAAGAATATGAACAATTTAGGCAATTTGAACACCCATCTCTAAAATTCATTAGATTTGCAGAATTTTCTTTGACAGGTGGTAAATCAGATCCTTCACATAATCCCTCTTTTAAGTCATGTATGATACGTATCCCAGGTTCTTACAATTCAAAATATGCTAAAGATAACCTAGTAAAAATAATTCAGAAATGGGATGGTTATAGACCTCCAATCAGTCTTCTTTTGGGTACTTTTCATGCATATTTAGTAGATCAGAAAATCAAAGAAATGAAATTACAAAAGAGATTAGAAAAAAGATATGGTTATGGCTTTGCAAGTGACACGAGTAAAATAAACTGGATAGAAAATCTTTTACAAACTCCAATAGACGATTATAGAAAAAATGCTGTTGGGCTAATACTCGCTCCTTATCTTATCAATATCAAGAAAATATCTTACGAAGAATCATTTTTGATCTTAAAGGATTGGTTAACCAAATGTAACGCATCAACAAAATTAAATGATAACTTTGACTACAGGATCAAGTATTCTCTTTACACTGCAATAAGAACGCAAAGATTACCAATGAAATTTGATACTTTAAAGACAAAGAATCTGGTTCTACATGCAAAACTGTCAATACATATGTCAAAACTTGATAAAGATGGTATAAAATGAGGTATGAAGAATTGTGCGACATTTCCATATTTCAATATGTAGTTATTTGTTTGATGCAAAATTGTGATATTACATTTTTAATAACCGGTGGACATTATTGGAGATTTGTCGTACATTTTCTTGTTCTGAACTACCCAATTTTAAAAAGACACTACCCAATTTCAAAAAGTTGATGATCATTTTCAAAAAGTTGATGATCATTTTCAAAAATTTCGTCAAAAATGATCAATGAAAATTAAAAATGATCAATTCACGCTCAAAAGTCATTGATCATTGTATTGATCATTGTATTGATCATTTTAAAAAAGTGTTGATCATTGCAAAAAATGATCAATGAAAATCGTGTACATTGTACAATTCACGCTCAAAAGTCATTGATCATTGTATTGATCATTGGCTTCCAAACGAAAACAGCGTAACACGTAATAATCGGAAAATTTATTTAAATGTTTACAAAATGATCATGATCAAATTTTTTTTAGCATGTACACAGGGTTAAACAATTAGAAAATCTATGGCTGTATCACTCATATAAGACAACGGTAATAACTCAATAGGAGTTAATTGCATACATGACAATATTTCAATCATTTTACTACCTAGTAATCTTTGAATGATAATTCGCACATCATTTCACAATTTGAAAGTTTGTTATTTGATCTATCTTTATTTTTATGATGAAATTCCACTATCTGTTTATTCACGTAGCGTTTACAATTTGCACATTTTCCGTTCTGATTATGGAACACTTGACGTTTAACAGTTGAAGAAAAAGCTCGTCTTTTTTGATTCCCATCCTTTAGTAATAGTATTGATAATAATTTGGCAATCAAGATTTGATAAATCCAACCGTAAATCCAGGCTATAACAGAAGCCGTTAAGGGTATTCCTATTTAGAAACAATTTATCCCACACAAATTAAACAAGCCTGGTTGACAGGAAAGCTATTACTAATTCTAGTGCAAATTACTCTTTTTTTTCCCATATTTCATCTGTACATCTACTAACCAATCTATATCAGAATATGACCTTGTCAATTTCGCAATTTTTATTGCGTCTCTGACGTCTTTTGACATCATCTGATTCCATACTGCGTAACCAATTTTTTCTGATAGATGTACGTCCAGACGATATCTTTTCTTGAGCAGTCGCCGGACTATTTCTACAAATTCTTCATATGTGTATTCTTCCAAGTGCAATTCCATGAACCTTGATCTTAGAGGTCCGGCTAATCTTTCAACATCATTGCTTGTAGCAAAAATCCATAATTTCATTCTTTTTTGTCTTGTTTTACCCATCAGTTTTGTTTCGGAAAGAATGCCCGTTTCCATAACATTTAGCAAGGTCGCTTGATCATTCTTTTTCATCTTGTCAATTTCATCGATTAACAGGTATTTTGTATTGTTACTAAAAAAGTGCTCAGTCATACCAGCACCTGAAGCACCAACTGCATCTATAAAATACGTATCATCCAAACCTTCTAACATTTCCAAAAGAAAGACTGTCTTGGAAGAGGACGGCGGACCAGTCAGAAGTATGCTTACAGGTTCCTTTGACACTACAGATTTCAATAAAAGCCTCTTTATGTCGGAATAGCCAACTACATTAGAGAAGAATTTTTCTTCAGGAGTTAGTTTCTGTTCGTAGCCGCCAAATACTCCAATTTTCTTAAATAAATTCTTGAACATTAACTCTGATTCAACGTTATGTCACATTCAGATTAATTAAATTATATGGAAAAAGCTTCTATATCTTGTCCGATGTTAAGCAATCCACCTACTTTTCCAAGACATGGTGCTATATCTCAGGAGTTGCAACATGTCGAGAGTAAGTTCGTGGATTTTGTTCTCTTAAAATTTTACAATTTCATTCAATGAATTTTCATTTTGTTGTAATAATAACGATAAATTCATGCATCTTTGGTGGTCCTTATTGAATGATAATTAGCATGCAACATTCCGCAGTTGTAAATTTTACCTGATTTCGGCTTATATATTAGTGATATTATGTACGCATATAATTGTTAATTGGAGTAGGTGCGTGATATTATGGCTCAAAAGATGGCAAACTCTAAAAAGCAAAAGGAAATTAGTTTTGAGGAAAAATTATGGGAGACTGCTGAACAGCTACGAGGGAAAGTCGAAATTTCTAATTACAAATACATTGCCTTGGGTTTGATGTTTCTAAAATTCATCTCAGAACGATACAATTTTCGCAGAAATGAATTAGAGCAAGAAACTAGAGATCCTAAAAGTGACAACTATTGTAAATCAGAAAAGGACCGTGAATATTTACTTAATCTAAAGGATCAGTACACCAGCGCAGGTGTCTTTTATCTTGAGAAAGGTGATATGTAAAATCGATAAAAAAATTAAATGGTTGTAGCCCAGGATAAGTATGTGTCTGCCAATAGCTTTTCGTTAATAGCACTCAATTTATTACCTGATTGTATGTTTTTTTCCATTTTATCAAGCTCTTCATTTGCCTTTTGCTTATAATATTGTACTGAATTCTCATGCATATCGCGAAAACTTTCACTCACCTTTTTCATCAACTCATTATAATCAGCTGATAATTCATGATTGAGTTCTCCCTCTAGCTTATCTTTCCTTGCAATTAACTCATTTAGATCATTTGACATATTATTACTATGGTTTCGTAACATATAAACATGTCTCCAACCACCAAGATTATCTGGTCAATATCTTTTTCCAACACATAGTAAAAGGTGCAATGTTCCCCTTACTAGAAAACTTAACCTTATTAACTAAATAAATAGGAAAATTAGGCTCACTGGGCCAGCTATTAAGCAAAATGTATTAGCTATTAGTTATGTATGTTTCCTTTAAGAAAAATATTCGTTATATTGGTAAAGTTATACATTTTTCTCACCATCTCGGCACTCTACTATTACGGATAAGGCTTATTATGGCTAAAATGTTACAAGATAAGTATCCATGAGTAATAATTTTGAATATTTCTGTATTTTGATATTGTATAAGGATGTTTTGACACTAAAAATATTGAAATTTGTATCTAATAATAAGTAACGATTATATAATAAGTGATATATACTAATGCACGATGAAAGAAGCAAGATTGTTAAAAATACTTGTGGAGGAAAAGGCACTAGTGAAGTTGTTAAAGACAATTGGACCTGGAAAAGAGTATCCAACTAGAGTACTCTTAACTAAGTTGGGTGCATATGGATACGGACATAAAATGCTCCTTAAGGCGGAAAAGCGTGGACTCGTAGCCCGAAAGAGCATTAAAAATAAAGTATTCAACAAATTGACTGAAGACGGTAAAAAACTTGTGAAACTGGCAAGAGAGATAGGAGTATAAAGACTTACTCTTTCCCCGATTTATTTTCTCTTCATATTCATTAAAATTATTAAAAATATACTCATGAGAAAAACTTTAAAGCTTAGCAGTTCATTTCTATATCAGAATCTCGTTTTAGCACCGATATCGTCGCGCATCCCTTCCGGCCCGCATGGGAATACATGTTTTTTAGAATTAGAGTCCTTTCTATGTGGTACAATCTCTATATGATTAATTTAAAGCAACAGTTCCGACTGAATATTCAATCGTATCCCGACGGCCCGCATGTAAATACATGTATTTATATGCCAACTTAAAGATTCATGATAAACTAAACGTAGGCTAACGACCGAACCGAGCAAAATCCAAATTAATCCTAAAGGTGTTACCATGATTTAGGATAGTGGTTTTTAATGCTCCTTTTTGGACAAAAAACGATAACGAAAAAATGAAAAGAAAACCCTATTAAGTTGGTGTTTTAGCAACCAGTCCCAAACATGACACAACATGAGAAGCGCATCAATCATCCTTATATCTGCGTCATGCCTCCATCGACGAACAGTTCTATACCGGTCATAAAACTGCTATCATCCGAGGCAAGGAACAAAACAACCTTAGCCACTTCATCAGGAGTGCGCATCCGTCCCATTGGAATGGCCGATACTTTTGTCTTCTTAAATTGGTCTTCCGTCATTCCCAAGCTATTAACGGCATTCATGAGGCCCGGCGTTTCAACTGGGCCGGGACTGAGAGCATTGATACGGATATTGCAGTTCTTCAACTCTGCGGTTAAAGAACGAGCGAATGACCGCACTGCCGCCTTGGTTGCGCTGTAAACAATAAATCCTTCCATCCCTGTGGATGCAGCCGTAGATGCATGAAGAATGATAGAACCGCCATTCTTGAACAAAGGAAGAGCCTTTAATATTGTGAAGAGAACTCCCTTGACATTAACGCTGAACGTTTTGTCATAATGAGCTTCAGAGATTTTCTCCCAGGGCAAGAACTGCCCCAATCCAGCGTTTGCGAATAGGATATCCAATTGGCCTTTCTGTTGCTTCACAGTTTCATACGAGAGATCCAGATCTGCGAGATTTGACATGTCTCCTTGAACACCGGTGACCCATAGAATATTCAACATCTGTATCGTAGTCATGGGTGAATCTTTTGAAGAAAAGGACAAGGCGGTAAACCTTATGATGAGCAATGCGCTAAGGCTTTAAAATCTCATCTTACATAATCTTATCTAATCGATCTAACAGAGGAGACTCATCGACTAATGAATCCTCCATCAACTAACAATGTGTGACCTAATACAAAAGATGCTTTGTCTGATAATAACCAAACCACTGCATTTGCAATCTCTTCTGGATCTGCAATGCGTCCTATTGGATGCATTGATCTAAGCGTTTCTACAAACTGCTTGTTGTCTTCAGCAGCTTGTTTAAGCATATCAGTTTCAACTCCACCTGGAGCAACAGCGTTTATTCTGATTCCAGATTTGGCATATTCTAGCGCAGCTGATTTGGTCAGCCCAAGCACAGCATGTTTGCTTGCTATATAAATTGGCATCTGTGGAAATCCCATCACGCCGGCTCCGGAAGACATGTTTACTATTGCTCCTCCTCCTGTTCTGATCATCTGCGGAATCTCATATTTCATAGACAACCAAACGCCTTTGACATTTACGTTCATGATCTGATCAAAAACATTTGATGTCTGTTCTACTAATGGTGTCATCGTTTCTCCTATACCAGCATTATTAAATGCATAATCAAGCCTATCGTACGTCTTGACGGTCTTCTCTACGAGTGCTCTGACATCATCTTCGTTTGCCACATCGGTCTTCACAAAGACGCCGTCACTTCCAGCTTCTTTGACTAGCTGCACGGTTTCCTCTCCTTCTTTGGTACGGCGAGCGGCTATCGCAACATTAACTCCTTCTTTCGCAAGAGCAACTGCAGTCGCCCTTCCAATGCCAGAACTACCACCTGTTATGATCGCAACTTTTTGATTTGTCATTTTTGTATATTGAATATTTGTTCTCACATTATTTATTACTGTCTATTACTGTCGATACTAATGTTCTAAATAATAATAGATAGCAGATTCATAATATTGCTGCTAATCAGGAGTAGGATAGTCCCTATTTGAAACCACTTTAGCTTATGCAGCTGCAAAGGCAGCATTAACGACTTACAGCAAGGGATTATCAAACGAGGTGGGACCAAATGGAGTCCGTGTTAACACGATTGCTCCAGGATTTATTGAGACTTCTGCTGCTCAAGCACTTATCGAGCGTTTATCTAGCCAGACAGGATCCGACGTGGAGACGGCTCGTCAAGAATTAATGAAATCACTTGGCGGTATTCCCATTGGTCGCCCGGGTCGTCCTGAAGAGGTAGCTGAACTGGTAGCGTTCCTTGTATCAGACTGAGCGTTGTCAATCAACGGAAGTGAGTACGTTATTGATGGAGGAACAATTCCAACAGTCTGATCATTTATAACTGATGGGAGTGAAAATGGATGACACTTAAGACATAAGCGTCCCATCAGTTTTGGTTATATTGTTATATACTAGGTTGTGGTAATTCAGTTAACGTTGGTGGGTTGAGATCCCTCTTTTCCCATCAATGTTTTGATTAGTTCTGTCTACTAGAATCATACAAAATATCTACAATTTTTCCATGTTCTACTTCTTTCTTGCACTAAGGATCAAAAGTGAAATACTACAGAACTCCCTCTCTCTTTAAGGGAAACTGTGTCTTAAATCCTCATTAGTCTAATTACATTCTATGACTATAGAACAAGTATTACAAACACAAATTGGTGAATCAAAGAAATGGCTTGATAGAGAAAACGATGATAGTACCTACAAACGAGATCTTGAAAAAAGGATTGAATCGATAAATTGGGTTCTACAAAATATGAAGAATCCTGACGTGAAGATTTGTGATCTTGTTGAATCTAAAATGAATGAAATTATATTAGCAATAAATCGGACCTATTCAATATTGGATGCCGACAGATTTCAACACGATAAGACAAATCTTTACCAGGGCTTGGAAGATTCAAAATATTCGTCCGCCTGATAATAGTATAAGACATGAATTCAAATCCACGCATTGTATTAGAAAATTTTTTGAAACTCATGCAATGAAGTCCACCACCAACAATATTAACCTAATACAGGTAATTGATTGCAGAAATCTTGGATTTACCATGGAATGATAAAAGATCAAATAAATTTATTACAAGTGTGGGTTTGATTACAAGCGATGGGCCTTTCGGAGTGGATGTTATGGCATGTGAATGGACACATCATATATCCTACTCTCCTGGCTTGATCGCTGTATGTATACGTCCAGGCGATGCAACTCACGAAAACATAAAAGAAACAAAGGAATTTGGTGTAAATCTCTGTAGTACCGATCAGTCGGTAATGTCTAGTGTAGCAGGGCGTTACACTGGTGTTGTGTACAACAAAATAGATGCATTAAAAGAACTCGGCTTTGAGTTCTACAACGCCAAGAAAATCCAGGCAATCATGATAAAGGGAGCTTCTGTCAATATTGAATGTAAATTAATTAAGGAAATTGCTTTTGGTGACCATACAACTTTCGTAGGTGAAGTCGTTGAAGCTTCAGATAATCCCGAAAAAGCACCATTAGCTTATCATGCAGGAAAGTATTTCGTCATGAATACGAATGTACCTATGCCTTCCGATGAGGAACGAGAAAGGATAAGGAAAATTATTGAGAAGCACAAAAAATAATACGCTAGCTCGGATCTAATGCAAACTAAATTCCCTTTTTCCAATGAATTATTGAGTAAAATGTTCAACAATTGATAAATATAAAAAGATTCAATAATTGAGATAATGCCGAGCGACGATGACAAAGATAAAAACAAGCCAAAGCATTGGTGGGAAAGGACTTGGCACCGGGGATTTACTACATTAGGGAATATAGTAACCTTTACTGTTGCTGCTGGAACCTTTCTTATGGTAGTTTCTATATTAGTTCCAAGACCTGAAGCAACCAAAGATGTACTGCCATTTGCGACAGGGCTAATAGGATTCTTGGGAGGTTTAGTTACTGCGATGTATAGGCGAGACGAGACTCCCTCAGGGTCGCCCAGTAAGCCTGATACGCTGTAATGAAATCCTTGTAGTTGTAGTTTTTGTTTGATTAACGTTCTTTTTTGTTTGCTCTAATTTTTTTGGGACATTTCAGAAATTGGTTTAGATCAACTATATGATCTCTTATTGTGACAGGCTAACTGTATTTATTAAATTTTTGTTGTTAATTTTTCAAATTGATTTATTTTAAATCTCGAATATTTCTATATCGCATATATTGATTATAAGCTAGGAATTATATTCAGTAATAAATGATATTGTGCAATAAACCTGCATTGATTCCGAAGAGAATAATAGTGAAGTGACTATTAGAAGTAGCGCGAAAGTGGAGGGTGGTACAACGTGTGCGCCATGCGTTGACAGTAGATATGCTGAATGTAACGTTACTTATTGCCTCTTCTGCACACCACTATTCATGTCATGATGTAAACATGTGAAATCCCTACACCAGTAACAAAAACCACAATTGGGACATAATGATTTTGAACGTGTTGGATGAAATTCGGTGTAGCGGTTAAAGCAAATCATTAGAATTTCATATTAATGAATTATTATATATAAATAAAATTCAAAAACATAAGACATACACCTTTATTTATAGAACCTCCAAAATATGTTAAGGAAGATATAGTTTGAATTACAATAAACTAACTCCAGACGAGGAAAGAGTCCTTGTAGATAAAGCAACGGAACCTCCTTTCACGGGTGAGTACGACAATTTTTACGAAGATGGAACTTTTATCTGTCGAAGGTGTAATACGCCTCTCTTTTCATCAAAAAGCAAGTTTGATTCTGGATGTGGATGGCCAAGCTTTGACGAGTATTTCCCAAATGCTGTAAAGCGTGTCCCTGATCCTGATGGAATAAGAACAGAAATAGAATGTTCAAATTGTAATGCACATTTAGGACACGAATTTCTGGGAGAACATTTGACAGATAAGAATACGCGAGAATGTGTCAATTCGTTATCTATACGTTTTGTCCCGAGGGGAAAAGAGTTACCAGAGAGAATACATGAATAATAATAATAATAATAATAATAATAATAGCAAGACTGAAATCGCGACACTTGCTAACGGATGTTTTTGGTGTACGGAAGCAATTTTCGGAAGAGTCAAAGGTGTCAAATCTATTCTACCTGGCTATGCTGGAGGAACAGTGAAAAATCCTTCCTATGATCAAGTATGCACTGGTGAGACCGGTCATGCAGAATCAATTCAGATAGAATTTGATCCGAAAGTTACATCTTTTGAAAAAATCCTTGATATTTTCTGGCATACCCATGACCCAACGACTCTCAATAGACAAGGTAACGACGTTGGCACACAGTACCGATCTGCAATCTTTTATCATGACAAAATGCAAAAAGAGATTGCTGAGAGATCAAGAAATGATCTCGAAAAGGAAAATGTTTATAATGATTCAATTGTGACAGAAATTACTCCTTTTAAGAATTTTTATGTTGCAGAGGATTATCACAAAAATTACTATGAAAAACATCAGGGTGCTCCCTACTGCAATTTTGTCATTGATCCCAAGGTCAGGAAACTTCTTGAGAAGTATGGAAATGACGTAAAACAGGAATTTAAGTAACTATGAGCAAGGCATGTCATAATTTCCTCACTAACCCTTGCTATTTTGATCCTGTTCTTCTTGGCAATTGTCAGAACGAAAATCAGTTAAATCATAGATATATCCTCTAGTTTGGATTCGAATTGTTAACAGCATGGTTCCCGACGGCCTCACAAAATGTCGTTCCCTCTATTTACACCTATTAAAATTCTAGCCTTAGAAATTCTAATAAAGGTCCGTATGAATATTCAGTCATATCCCGACGTTCGAAGACTTGCCAATTTCAACTTTGAAATATGATAGCGATTCCCAAAAGCTACCTTTGCAAATGTTTTGACTGCTATTGTTGTGGTATCGTATTGTTTTGACCGTTGTCTGTTATTAGAGAATACTCGTCACTTTGAACATTAAAGGCCATAGATTTGATTTTCTCAGGATTATCTACGTAGAATGAAAATTCAAACGGTGCTTTTTTGTTTGGACTGATTATATCCGGATTTGTAAACACGTAATCTGTGTCAATCACCTTGTGTTTTTCGTCGTAAAATATTGCTGATACCTTCACAGCATTGGCATCATTTTTACCCTGATTCATTACTTCTCCAAGGACTCTAAACGTGTTTGTGGTCTTAGAATTTTTGCCAACACTAAATTGTAGTGCCTCAGGTTTATCGTCCTCAGATTTTTCAAAGCTAGTTGTAAGAGTATACTTACTCTTACTGGGTAACGTTTCATCTAAAAAAATGTCAAATCCAGAACTGCTTCCAGGCTTTATTAGATAGTCGTTAACGTATTTGTCTCCTGTTGCAACAATAACTCCGTTCTTGTCATATACTGTTGCTGTTATGCGAACTAATTCAATAGGATAACTAAAGTTATTTAGCACTTCACCGACTATCGTGTCCTTATTTAGTGCAGAATATAATATATCGGGCCTTGGTTCAGCATCTTCACTTAGAGTGTCATTAAATGTAGGAGTTGACATATTCTCATCCACGGTAACCTCAACTTGAGCGTTTGTTGTTGAAGATATTAAAGAAAAAAGAAATCCGGCAATTGCCATTGACAAGCACAGGAGCCTGCTAAATTGCCTAGCAGACTGCGAATTCTTTGCTAAATATTCTGGAAAGCATGTATCGATACTATTCGTTAACAACTTTCCAGGTAGGGTGTATTTCATGCCATCCTTTTGGCTTGTCTGTAACCCATGCTCCCCATACATGCACTCGGTCACCTTCCTTTGGAAGAATTACTCCGCTTTTGCCTTGATCAGGTGGAACTATTTCTACCACCAAGAATCCATCTGTTTTTTCATTATTCTTTTCATTTGTTAGGAACTTGAATTTTTCATCTAAATTCAAGAAAAACTTGTAATCGCCATCATCCATTTTTTTAGTATGCATTACTATACCTGTTGCGTCTAGACATTCACTCAGGACCCTCAAGTCTTCCTCATTTGAAGCACCAGCTAGAACATTTCCTGTCCTACAGTCAGGACCAGTAAGTGCCTTATGCTGTGTTACTATAACGCGATCTGTAGATTCAATTCTATTCTGCTCTTCTAAGGGAATAGGTGCCTCACCTTCCTCTTCTGAGATAGCGATTTCTAATCTCTGTTTCATCTCAATGTTATTTTGGATGTTAACTGTCTGATTATTCTGAGTTTGCTGTTGAGTTTCTATGGTTTGGTTAGTATTTTGATTCGATTCACTTTCACCGGCTGTCTGAGTTGAAGTTTGATTGATGCCTTCAGAGCTTTCTTCACCACTCAAGGCTTGATCACTGGTTGCCTCAGTTGAGGTTTGATTATTGCCTTCAGAGTTTTCTTCACCACTCAAGGCTTGATCACTGGTTGCCTCAGTTGAGGTTTGATTATTGCCTTCAGAGTTCTCTTCACCACTCAAGGTTTGATCACTGGTTGCCTCAGTTGAGGTTTGATTATTGCCTTCAGAGTTCTCTTCACCACTCAAGGCTTGACCAGTCATATCACTGCCTGTCTGATTATCACCTTCAGAATCTTGACTAAAATCAGGAGAAATTTCTAGACCATTCTCAGATTTATCTTGGATTTTTATGTAATAGTTCTTTAATATATCGTCTAAAGGTAGAGACGCGTCAGCCCATGATTTATTCATGTAACTGTT
>Ga0209886_1000012_pt1 | contig 57634 bp, 65 predicted proteins | sample GWRWN2_40_50_FD_187229 | JGI IMG/M metagenome (GOLD analysis project Ga0209886, IMG submission 187229) | Riverbed sediment microbial communities from areas with no vegetation in Columbia River, Washington, USA - GW-RW N2_40_50 (SPAdes)... | ecosystem: Environmental > Aquatic > Freshwater > River... | reverse complement strand
ATATCAAAATTTAGATTGATACCAAATTTTAGATACGTGATAAATTATAAATATTCTAGAAAATCAGCTTTGATTTCAAAACAAGTAACTTTATTTCTAGCTTCAACTGAAGCAAAAAAAGTAGAAATATCTCATGAGCACATAGGTTATAGATGGGTAGATATTAATACTTCAAGCAACCAACTAACATATTTAAATGCAAAAAATGCATTGATTTATGCCACAAATTTCTTACGCGAACTACCAGGTAATGTTAACTATTAGACTTTATATACAATCTTATTTTCATTTACCACTATAAATATCAATTCATGTTAAAAATCAACTTTCAACAACTGAACAATTAAGCAATTTTCTATCTTCATGATTCTTTCAAGTCCAGTAATCTAGATAAAGTTTTGCCCCTGTTTTTTGAATCTAAAATAGAACGACCCATTATTAGATAGCTGCTTCCACTATTAATTGCTAACTTCGGGTTACCTCCTTGAGTACCTACGCCTGGAGAATAAATGGGGATATTTGAAAGGGTTGAGATATGTTTTAAGATCCTCAAGTGTGTTGCTCCCACTACAATTCCATCAACATTACTTTTTTTCGCATATTGTAGGAAAATCTCAAATAGAGGTAAAATTTTATTTTCATTTGATTTTCTCAGTACTACGTCCAAACCATATCCTTCAGTAACATTTTCATGACTCATGTAGACTAGTGAGATTACTCCCATTCCAAATTTGTGAGCAAGGCGAACAAGAGAGCTTAATTCCTTTCCTCCAATTATTGGATTTATGATGACCGAATCAAAGCCCATCAAGTGCAAATATGTTAAAGTTACCTGATTTGTGTTCGTGACGTCGTTTAATTTTATATCCGCTATTGACAGCAAACCGTACGAATGTATTATTTTGTTCATATTTTCAATATTTCTCTTATTAAATGGGAGTAGAAGATGAAAATTAATTTTAATAGCGCACAGAAACGGGTACAGATTCCTTATCATTTTTTCAATATATTTAAGATTCTGATATCGTGCTTCCAAATCTAGAGCAAGTATTATGAAACTCTTGTGAGCATTTGAAATTTGAACAATTCGTTCTCTGTACGATGGGACTTTATTCATTAACCTTCACTAATGGATGTGACCCTAATAATTTTATTAATTTGATGTAAATATAGCCATGTTCTTCTATTTTGTTTGTGAATGTTGGATCCTCTGATTTTAGACTAGAATACTTTATAAAAGATTGTACTGGATTTTCCGGAATAGTTGCATAATAAAAGTAGGAGATCCCATCAGATTCAGTCATATTCAATGCGGTACCGACAACATACTTCGAATTCTTAGTACTCCTGAAAACAAAGAGAGGAAGTGGGGATTCATCATAAATCATTTTATACGATGCAATTTTTACCAGACTTTGGAAATTACTCAATTTGATCGGCGCATATTTTGAATTCTTGGTACCTTTTGGTCTGCGCCAAAAAATCGATGGAAATTTATCGACGGAAATGATCGGAGAATACACAACCGAAGGATTTAGTATGTTTTCTACTATCGACACCTCTTCAATTCCATTGCTGTTTCTATAAGCAAGATATTGACCACGACTAGAATATTTGACGTAATATATTACGGGTACGTTATTCAGAAAATCAATTTGCGTCGCCAATAAATCTTCTTTGTCCAATCTGAAGGAAAAAGTAAGAAGTGGTGTTCGTTCAAAGGCACAGACAAGTCTGCCAAAATCTTGAATAGTCGAAACCTCGATAAAGAAAGTTGACTTAGGTTGCAATGTTTTACGTTCTAAAATAACATTATTAAAATCATACGAATAAAGAGGCTTCTCTAGATAAATCTCTGCTTGGACCTTTTCAACTATTTTTCTATGCGTCGATCAATTATTTCATTTATCTCGGCGCCCGTTCCTATAAGAACAACCTTAACACCAAGATTGTCTTCCATTTTTTCTATAAAATTCTTTGCTTCAACAGGTAATTTAGAGAATTCTTTTAGACCCTTACACTCCGGAAAAACTACATCCAATTTGGTAACAGCTATTTGGGTTGCGCTGTTTATCCTCACTGATTTCTTTGCCAACTCCATATTAAAGGGGGACGATCTTCTCTGTCTCCCAGTTACACTTCCATATTCTATCCAGCCCAATTTTCGAGCTGCGTCAACTGTAATTTCATTTTCCAATGGTCCACTGCCAACACGAGTGACATAGGCTTTAAAGACTAACATAACATCATCGACTTTTTTTGGTCCTATGCCAATATCAGAGCATATTCCAGAAGCAGTAACATCTTTAGAAGTCACAAATGGATAGTCGCCATGATACAAAGAGAGAAAGGTTCCTTGTGTTCCCTCTAAAATTACTGAATGGTTTTTGTCAATGGATTCATTAACAATATCAGAAACATTTCCAAGATAATTCTTCAAGTCATTTACGTTTTTAGCCAAATTCAGGATTCTAAAAGCGCGATCAGCATTTGCCGGACCTGTACCGCTACCTGTAGTACCAACTATTTTCTTTAGATGAGCATCTTCCATGTCTCTTCTTATGTGCACATTATCAATAATTCCACATTGATTGTCTATTACGGTTCTTTTCTCCGCATTATACTTCCGCGCTTCGTCTATCAGGATGTTTGGTGTGACAAGTACTCCAGCACCAATCAAAAGTTTGGTTTCAGGATTTAAAACTGCACTTGGCAACATGCGGACTTTAAAAGTTTCATCATTGTAAACAAATGTGTGACCGGCATTTGCTCCAACTCCTCCTCTTACGGCAATTTGTGGCTTATCCTTAATCGATAAGTACGCAATAATTTTTCCTTTTCCTTCATCACCGTAAAAACCGCCTACTATTACTTTACAGGTCATTTTCAAATTCAAATGAATTTCAAGTAAATATAAGGATAATCAAGAAATATGAAAACGATAGATCTTAATCTAATCATTGGACATGACCAATTTAGAATTTACATATTGACGTTTTAGTTTTATCCTATCGGATCGTTCACAAAAATACCAGTCATTTTACATATTAACTACCTTTATAGAGAGTGACACAATTTTATATAGTCGATTCAAACTAATGATACTATTTAACATGGATTATGCAAAGTTGTGTAAAGAGATATTAGAACTGGACGCAAAAATTCGTTTTGCAGGTATATGTGACGAATCAGGTGAGATTAAATTTGGTGGTCAGCGAGAAGGCCTGGCTAACTTACTTACAGCTGAAGAAACAAAGAGATCGAATTTGCAAGCACTTGCTAGATGGGGATTACGCAATTCCTTAGCATCCAAAGTAGGCAAAGGAAAATACGCAATGGCAGAGTATGAGAAGATAAAACGCATTACTGCTCCTTTGGATAACGATCATCTTTTACTAGTTACCACAGAAGTAGACGCAGATCATCAAAACATAATAACGGAGGTTCTAAAATTACTACAAGAATAATTATTCGTAGGGCAATATCAGAATCTTGCATATAGCCTTGCTTGGCTTTTTTGTGATTTTTGGTGATTTTGAATTAATTAATTTGCATCTAAACTCATTTAATCCATCCATGCTCATGTTCCCTGTGATCATGTGAAGCCCCCACACCGGTTACTGCACCCATGTAATCCCCATACACTGCTATAACGTCCTTCATATCTGAGAGCTCCTTGAGAAATTCTAATGTTAATTTGTTGTTGAAGGCATAATGTGTTCCACTATCGTGTATTGTCGGGTTCATTCCAGTTTTGCTAATGATATAATCTCGCATTTGTTCAGAATTTACTTCTGGTTTTGTGAAAATCTCTATCAAGTAAAAGGGATCTTTATCTGGATTATTTCGTTTTCTCATCATCAGATCATGAATGAGCTTGGGATGAACCTTCGGAAGATGCATTTCATACAGAGTATGAAGTCCTTCAAAGACTCTCTTTAATTCATTCAGCCCAGACAATCTACAATTCAAATATAATATATCTTTCTAGCTATAAGAGCATTTTCGACTATCTCATTTTCTCGAAAATCATTTTATGAATTTATTTGTATCTTGTTTTCAACTTGAACAAACTTTGTGATATTTTGGCTAACCAATTAAATATGTTAAGGATAAGCTGGGTACTTGATATCCGCCTATGAATTCCAATGACAATGACATCGAAAATTTACTTTTTATTATAGCAAATCTCCCAGATTTTCTTAAAGTGTCAATTTGCAGAACTAAAACAAGGGAATTAGCAGAAATGGGGGAATCGGAAAAAAAGGAAGCCATATCCAGGAGTTTAAATTCCATCAACTTGGTCCAGCAAGATAAACTGGTTGAATTAACTAGAACTTGGATGAAGGTGATCTCTGAGATAGAACCAGATGAGCTCACGGGCATATTACATTGTTATCTTCTGATATTAGATAGTGTCAATCTTTTTAATAAAATAGATCCGAAGTTGATATTGAGCGCATTTTTTTCTCTTAATGATGATGAAAGGAATAAGCTAATGGTTTGTCTTAAGGAGGCGTTATTTCTTAATCCTAATAGACAGCATATTTTGAGAAATATTCCAACGAATTTGGCTAAAGTAATACTGAATTAAGGTGTTCCAGGATTTTCGGGGTTTTTTTTCAATTCCTCAACTTTGTCTAAGCCAAAGAATCCTCTCTCATATTTTTTTAGTGCTTTCCTGTGCTCTGGTAATGACATGTCTAAATGCATTTCATTTATTACCATAACTCCGTAAGTAGTCCATTCTTTCCAGCAATCCTTACATGACGGATACTTTAATGAAGAAGGGTCTTCAATTTCTTTTTCCTCAAAACTTTTGCCACATTTTAAGCAATTCATTTACAAGTGATGATATCTATGCATATTTTATTGTTTTATTCAAACAACCTAGGTAAATACCGCATTCCTGTTTTTTTTGTATCTATGATACTTCTTAATATGATCGCGCATTACCTCCATACCTTCAAATTTCATATTGCACTTCTTACATTCGTATATCTTATTATCGTGCATTATTTGAAAATGGCGCATCATTTCTTCTAATGTTCTAAAATTTCTTCCACAATAGTTGCAACTATTTTTTTTTAAGAAATTAAATTTGTGAAAATTGAACATATCTATTGAATTGTGTTTTTGCTATTTATATTATTATCAAATATTTTCTACTTTGAATAAAAAACTGTTTTGAGTAGTTCATTCATGTAGAATAATCAAAATCTTATTATCTTAATTTGATATCTTCCTAAATTATTATGGTACGCCTTCGCCTTGATGTTGATTTCTATGCAAGGAATACAGAAAACGTTGCAAGGGATCTGCTTGGTAAGAAATTAGTTAGAATGTATGATGATGGGTCAGGAAAGTTAAAGAGATTGTCTGGGATGATATACGAGACTGAGGCATACGGATCAAAAAATGACCCTGCAAGTCACGCTTTTAATGGCTTGACGAATAGGAATTCGGTAATGTTTCGCGAAGTTGGTAAAGCATATGTCTATTTTATTTATGGAATGCATCATTGTATGAATGTCAGTGCACACTCTCCAAAAAGAGAGGCAGGTGCAGTGTTGATTAGATCTTTGATACCAGTTGAGGGAATAAATACAATGATGTTTCTTTGTAATATGAAAAACAAATTGAATCTAACAAATGGACCTGGCAGGTTAACAAAGGCGTTAGATATTAACAAATCCCACAATGGACTCAATCTAACTAACAAACAATCAATACTACAAATAGAAGACGGTATAAAACCCAAGAAAATAGTTATTGCAACAAGAATTGGTATAAGTAGAGCTCAGGAGAAATGTTGGAGATACTTGATTTCAAACTAGCACGTTACCAATACTTGGCCTTTATTTTTTCGATTACCCTCTCATGTTCAGGGCCCCTTCTTCGGGCATATTTTTCCATCGCACTTAATGGGACGCCTCCCAATGTTCTTGCCAATCCTGCGAAGAAGACATTCTTTATTGGATTATCACGGCCTACTTTATGCATAAATCTCTGAATTCCATACCTGAAATTATGTTGCCATGTCTTGTACATCACTCCCAATTTAGACGGATCCATGGTATTTCCAATATCAAAAAACTCTGATTTTTCGAGCAGTCCTATTGGAACAAATGTCAGAGGAGTTGTTGTAAATTTTGAATCAGGTTGTTCTATTTCCAGAGAATGAATCAATTCAATTGTCTCCCAACTATCCTCTACAGTTTCATCGTTGTCTAATCCCATTATCAGTGTAAACGCGGGAACCCAATAGTTTTCATTTAATGTCTTTATTCCAGTCTTGACAACCCAATGCCATTCAGAAGGCTTAAATGGAGATAATTTTCTGTCAGCATATTTTCCAATTAATCTTATGCTTCCAGTTTCAAAACCACACTGTATGCCTATCATATTGTCAGGTGACGCTCTAATTATTTTCGAAATGTTCGGTATTAAACGCTCATCAGCTATGGCTCCAGCAAGAGTTCCGTGAGTTGGATTGGTATGTTCGATACCAGTAGACATTATTCCAGAAAATAATTCTTCTAGCGCTTCTCTATTTGGTTGCATGTTTTTGGTCGTTCTTGGATTTAGTCCATATACAAAAATGTCATCACTGTGTACCCAGGCATTCTTCAATCCGCCATATTTCATATTGACTTCTATTTCTTTAACAACTTTCTCTACTGGATAATATCTTAAGGGTCTAAGAGTCACATCACAAAATTTACAGCCGCGTCCGCAGCCTCTCATTACTTCAATCATCCCATGCATACTTGGATTAATTATGATCGGAATTTCATCGACTGTAGGTTCGTTCCAATAATGAATAAACCTTCCATGATGAGTCTTATCATCTCTTACAAATTCCTTTATCTCAACTTTGAAGGGATTTTTCTTAAATGGGTTTGCTGTTTCAAGTTCATTATTGATCAATGCATCAAAAAACTTGCCACCAGCACCATCTATTTCAGGACCTATGCCACCAAGATCACCTTCTACAATTCCGTATAAACCATATTCCTCTATTTTCGCCGGATCGTAATTATATTGCCAAGTACCGGAAGCACCTGCAATCACTTTTGCCTTGCTTCCATTTTTCTCCTTTGCTCTATTAATTTTCATGTGGAGATCTTTGGTATAGAATTCATCGTATGAGATTTGCTTACGTCCATAAGTGAAAGTCATAGTTACAGGACCCATTCCAAGAGGATCCATTTCGTATGTCCCTACCACTTCAGTTTCAGGACCGATGAATTTTTCTACATAATCTGGATGTGCAACTACAACATCTTCTCTGCTGTAACCATCTCTAACCAGACAAGCTTCAACTTTCCTCAACCCATACGGGGCATAATCTGCAATTCCATTATTATTAGAAATAGGATTACAAATAAAATCAAACAATAATCTAGGAGTGACCTGGTTGCGCAGTATTTTGTATAGTAATGTGTTATGCGATCTATTGGGATCAATAGCTGGTGCGCACCCGAAAAATGATGCTAATGATATACCACGATATGGCGACATAAGAGTACGATCTGCTGTAAGAACAACCTTTGGATATTTCAAGAGTCCCTTATACATACCAAAAAGGCGTAGATTTTAAGTTTTCCAAATTTTAGAAAATTATTTAGAAACTCTTACCTTAATATGATTCTGAGAATATCCTTATCTTGCAAAATGTGATCTAATCCTACTTTTTGGGAACTAAACTTAACACTTTTGCCCCAAACATAGGCATACTTGAAGTCTTTTACAAAATTCCTATGAATCTTTAGACACACATCACGAATGGTACAATTTTGATTCATAATGAGCGGTTCTTCATAATCAATCTTATCGCCTCTAGGCTTGAGAAAAATTCTAATAAAGGCCAATTTATCATAAATAGATCTTTTCAAATAATCAATGTTTATTTTACGATCTGCAGAGATGGCAATAAAATTTTGCATGGTTCTATCTATCTTTGAAATGAATTTACTATCAACTAGATCTATTTTGTTCAATACGACAAGCGAAGGTAAGTAAATCCTGTTACCAGAAACAGAGTCTATTAATTGTTCGACCGTTAAGTTTGGTTCCTTGATTATTATTCGGCCACTGTTAATCCCATGGATTTTGAGCACTTCCTTTACTAACTGATCGGGAATGCTAGAAACCTGATTATGAATCGACAGTCCCCCATAGTGAGCTTTTTCTATAAATACTTCAGGAAGCTTTTTGTTAATTCTTATTCCAACTTCATTAAGCTCATTTTCCAATATGTTCACAAGTTCAGGTTGAAAAACGTCCAAAACCATAAGTACTAGATCTGCATTTCTTGCAACCGAAAGAACTTTTCTTCCTAAACCTCTACCTTTAGACGCTCCTTCTACGATTCCAGGAAGATCAAGTATCTGAATCTTGGAACCATTATAATCCATCATTCCTGGCACGGCAGTGAGTGTTGTAAATTGGTAAGATGCAGTACGCGAATTTGCATTAGTTAATGCATTGAGCAATGTTGACTTTCCTACACTGGGTAATCCTACAAGTACGACTGATGCATCTCCAGATTTTCGAACGTTGAATCCCTCATTTCCTTTTCCTGTTGATACATTTTTTCCATGTCTATTTTCATCTAATTCGCGTCTAAGTTTTGATATTTTTGCCTTAAGAATTCCAATGTGAAATTCTGTAGCTTTATTTATTTGAGTCCTATGGATCTCTTCTTGGATAGCTTTAATTTTCTCAGGAATTCCCAGGGATAAAACCCCCTAAGTTAATCTCCTGCCATTCGATAAATATCTTTGTTCGTGAATCAGCATTATTTCTTAATTAGACCTTGTTATTCCATCAAAATCCGACAATTAGCGTGTTCACTATATTTGATCTAAAAAAAAGTAAATTTGAATTATTCCTATAAAGTTCTTTTCCTTTGATAAACATAGATAACAATTCCCACAACTGAAATTATTGCTCCAAGGAGTACGTAATTTATTGGGGGTAAGAATAGTACTCCAATGTTTGGAATAACCAACTTGACCCTTCCAATGAAATTATGATCCTTTATTGGGAAATCAACTCCTGGTATAGAGCCAGGACTAGAATCCCCCTTTGTTATTATTACTCTCTTTCCGTTTTCTAATGTAATTTCAACGATACGATGTACTATTATTCTCTCTTCCCCAGCAGGTTTATTGAAAGCTATAATGTCGCCTACACTGGTGCTATTAAACATGTGCCCGTCGCCAATAAATACAAGATCATTTATCTTTAAAGTCGGATTCATTGTATCACTAGATATTAAGAATAGAGGCAATGGGTTATCCAATATAGTCTCAGAATAACGGTAAACTGAAATAATTATTAGAACCCCTAAGACAAAAACTATGATATTTTTGATAACTGTAGGGAGGCGTGATTTTTCATCTAACAAATTATGAAAAATTATTTATATAGATTAGATAAATCTTTAGATTTTCATACATTATTGGCAGCTCAGTCTAATGCCTTTTCATCATGTTAAATGATACTTAGTATAACTCTGAATCTTCACTGCTGCCGATAGTTAGTTTATTTTTTTGATATTTAACATAATCGTCTACAGCAGAATTTGCTTGCAAATCAGCGTCATAATTTTCAGTTCTCATAATGTGTCTATATTCTACCGTATCAAATAATTTTTCTAGATTGAATATTTCCATTGACATATTTTTTAATTCAATATTTCTAATTTTAAATTTTTTTGATCGTTGATTTACTAGTAATATACTATCTGATTTAATTCGAATCTTATTGGTGTGGAGATTGCTTATTTGCAGTGCTCTCTTTAGGGCAAAATATTCTGCTTGATTATTTGTCTTGATGCCAATAAATTCCCTATAACTAAATAACCTACTACTATCCCTAAATCCAATTATTCCGATACCTGAAAGACCTGGATTTCCTCTACTTGAACCATCAATGTAAATTTCATGCAATAAAATTCAATATTATTGCCTATAATATAATACTAACAATAGTTATTGACTGCCTGAGAATAATAACTATGTTATTTACATTTCTTGTGTGTTCGTCAGATAGATTCAAATCTTTTTCAAATATATTAAAGTGTATTTTTACCATCCTACTCAATATATATAATTCATTTCTGCTAGGTTTCTCATGGATGAGGGCACACAGACACAAGAACAGACCGTTGTTTATGGTTATGACATTAAAACACAAAATCAGAAAATAATTAATGATTACTTTGAAGCAAGGAAGACAGAGACCAATCTTGCAGGCAGCACGCAGGTTGTAATGAATAATACATTGAACCGACTTTCAAGACATGTTAACAAAAACTTCAAAGATGTTACAAGGGATGACATAATTTCTTTCTTAAACAATCTGAGAAAAAGTGAAGCAGATGACCCTAATCATAAGTGGATTGGTACATACAACCTCTATTTGATGACAATAGACACGTTCTTCAAATGGCTTTATTATCCAAAAAGAGAACCTAAAGAGAGACCAAAACCTGATGTTCTGCTTAACATCAAACGACTAAAGAGAAAAGAAAAATCTGTCTATAAGCCGACAGATATGTGGACACAAGAAGATGACCTTGTTTTTCTGAAATACTGCCCATCAAAAAGGGATAGGGCTTACCATGCAATATGAACATGCAGGCATTACTACTTGTATCGGATGAAAACATTAAGTGAAACAAAGATACCATCAAAAGAAACTGCAAAAAAATTAGAAAGAAACATTTCCACCTATCTTTTCATCCCTTACTCAAAATTAGTAATCTTTATTTGAATAATGGTCGTTTCTACTGCTTGAAAGAAATTATGAATTTCTTGAGGAGAATGAACATCAATAAGCCTGCATTAGGGGTTGATGTCTACTGTTGAATAAAAATATTTTCAAGTTAATCTTTGCCTTAATTCTTGTCTTTTTTGCCATAACAAGGAAACAGATAGTCATGCTGCCAATCGTCCAGCGTATTTTTCAGCGTGTTGCTTCCCGTCATCAAATACAACCTTTCCAGCATCTTCATGTATTCAGGATGCTGTTGGTGCGATACAATCTTATCCTTAGACAAAGAGTAGTAGGTTCCACAATCTACCGATAGGTCGTTGATATTTTTCTCCAGTACATCTATACCCTTCTTGAATAGTGTCAGCGCTCGTTCGTCTCCGGTGTATTCGTAGTAAGTCATCAGGTTCGCAACGCAAAACAGCTGACTGTTCAGTATTCTAGCATTGTTATTTTCAGCCACCACTCCCAAAAGCCAGCCGTCCTGATTTAGAACAGGAGATTTTAAGCCGTTGAATACTTTTTTGGAAAATTCTAGGTATTTGGAATCACCTGTTTCATTGTATTTTTTAGCGGTCACAAGCATCGCCTTACTCTGAGCTTCACAGCCATACCAAGGCGCAGATATTTTAGAGTAAAAGTGCCAATTGTAGTTGTACGGTATCAGATAGTAATCTACATGGTCTTCATAGTTGCTGCTGCTAAGGAACCAGTCAGCATTGTCGACAAAGTTAGGATTATAGACTTTGCCTATATTCAGGCCAAAGAGGTTTTTGTAATCCACCATCGTGTTATTGTTTGCATCACTAAGATATTCAATATCAGACCAGCCTGTTTCCTTCTCTTCATTGTTGTTGACTGTTGTCGAGTCGGCCGCAGCGGCGCCTCCGCCATTATTGTCGTCGCTATTATCATCTGAGATATAGACCTGAGCAGCAGCGGCATCAGCAGAATCATCTGCTTCCGCGAATACTTCATTTGGTTTCACCATAGGAGTTGTTGAGTCAGTGAGAAGTATTATGGATAGTGAAGCCAAGAGCGCCGTTTTAATTATTATTGCCATAATGATACCTCCGGAGATATTTCCTCTTTGTTGTCGCAATTCCTTTCATCGCCATCTTCAAACCTTAAAAATATTGCTAGCAGTGTAACGTGAAATTTAACAGTGATGACTCTAGCTTTTGAAGATGGCAAACCCTAAAATCATAGCACAGGCTTTTGCTGCGCTGGACGTACTTTATCCGCAAAGAATAGGCCTAGGACTGGGAACCGGAGAGGCTATGAATGAAGTCCCTCTTAGGTAAACCGCACCAAACCTTGGTTGGAACATTTGAACAATAATTGAAAGTTCTAGTAGAAAATAACTGTTATAGTATTTTCATGTATAATTAATTTGATATAAGAATATGAAAAGTTTAATTAGAAATGTAGCTGAATCCCCACATACGTCAAGTTCAAATCCCGGTGATTTCGTTAGTGATGAACCGCCGACAAACTCAGAAATTGAACCTGATTTAACCGTTGAACCTAGAAATTCTAGCTAAAATTTCTAGTATAAAATGATCTGAGCTCTAAAATTATAAAAGAGAAAGTAGAACTAACATTCGCATTAATGAAACTAGAAGCAAATATGATCCAAAGGAATTTGAAACCCAATCTTTTCTTTGTTTATATGTTTAATCAAGTTATGTAGATATTAAAGTACATTTTTTAGGTTTCTATGTGGGTGGCAATGAGTGCCTAAAAGAAGAATAAAAGAAGACAAACCAAGGAAAAAAATGGGGAAAAAACAATTCTTAATACCACCAGTTATCGTTGGTATTGCGACTTTTTCTGGACTCCTGATAATACATTTCTTTCCAGCTCCGACTCCAATTAATGTTTGCCTCAAATCACATCATGATACATTCAATATTCACCCCAAGATCGAAGTGGATGTTGATGGACAGAAAAAATTATTACCAGATACTGTTGGAAAAAGTAAAAATGGAAAGGAATGCCTTAGAGTTATTCATACAGACAGTATAGGTAACGAAATTCACGTTCAATTTGTTCGCCCGGTGAAACTTACGTTGGATGATTTCATGAAAATATATACTTCAGATAACAATACAATCCAAGTAGTAGATAATACAACTGGAAAGTACATGTATCAGAATATTAGTCTGCCTGATTATAATATAGACTATTCATACTATTCTGAGAACCAGTTTGTTAAAATTAGTAATCTAACAAATTCTCCGCCCCTAAGTGATACATTCCTTGGAAAAATTTCTCTGGTCTCCAAATAGGTATAAATAGAAAGTAACATTTTTGATAAGGATTGAGTAAATCTGCAGTAATTATTAAGGGTGATGGGACTGGACCAGAGCTAGTGGATGCAATGATCCAGGTACTGAAGGAATGTAATTCTAAGATTAAATTAGTTCCATGTGATGCTGGATCAGAATGGTGGAAAAAAAACGGTGGTAATTCATATATTTCCGATGAAGTTTGGAACCTCCTGGAAAATTCTGATGCTTGTTTTAAAGGTCCAACCACAACTATTCCGACTTCCACAGCACCTAGGAGTGTGGCTGTAAGCATTAGGCAAAAATTTAACTTGTTTGCTAATGTTCGCCCAATAAAGACATACAAGAATTCCGTACATCAACTGGATTTTATTTGTGTAAGAGAGGCAACAGAGGGACTTTATTCCGGTATAGAATTTAAGATTGGTGATGACTCGGCTATAGCTGTAAGAAAAATAACTAAAAAAGGCTGTGAAAAAGTAGTAAGACACGGATTTAAATCAGCAAATGAAATGAAGTTTAAAAAAATTTATGTTATTACTAAAAGAAATATCTTAAAAGAAACTGACGGAATTTTTTGGAATGCTGTGCAAAACATTCAATCAGAATTCAATGAAATTGTTGTCGAGGAATATTATATAGATAATATGACACAACAATTAGTCAAGAATCCAGAACGGTTTAACAAGAGTATCTTGCTAAGTACCAACTTATTTATGGACATTGTATCTGAATGTGCTTCTGGGCACGTAGGATCTATTGGAAACGTTTACTCCGGAAATTATGGAGACAATTATGCAATGTTTGAACCTGCGCACGGGAGCGCCCCAAAATACGCCGGTTCAGATAAAGTTAATCCCGTAGCTACTATTCTGTCGGGTGCCTTGATGACTAAATATCTTGGAGAAAATGATATATGTAACGCAATCTTTGCTGCAACTGAAGAGATAATAAATGAGGGAAAATATCTCACTTACGATTTAGGTGGTTCAGCGTCTTTAAGTAAAATGGCAAAAGAGATTGCAGGTAGATCTAGGAATTATTTACCAGGGTATAGTAAAAAAATCAAATAGAAAGTTATTGATTCATATACATAGTTCAATAACTTTCAGTGTTTCATAAAATAGATCCTTCTCACATAACTTTTTCAACGTAAGATTATTTTTTTCTATGAAGCTATCTAATTTTTCAGTATCTGAAAGGCTTGATACCAACATTAGGATTTTGCCGTTACTAGTTAATTTACCAATTGCGCTTATTAGAAGATGAATAGAAAGTTCAATTCCTGTAGGGCCTCCATCAACAGTCTTATCCACATAATTTTTCGTATTTGGCAGATATGGTGGATTGAATACAATCATATCAAATTTTATATTTCGTAAAGCAGTTGCCGCATCACAACATATCAGTCTCTCATTTCTTGACGTCTTTAGTATATGTTTTAATGAATAGAAATCTATATCCGTTCCTACAACAATACTAAAATTCTTTGATAGTTCTCTTAAAATGTATCCACTACTGGTACCCATTTCTAGTGCTATAACGCCATGATATTGGTTGACAATATTTGCGAGGAAAATACTGTCATCAGATGGAAAATACAATAAAGTTAAATCGTCCCATCAAATTTATATTTGTATAACTTGATTTGAGTTACTTATTTGCCAGAATTTTCTCTATAATTTAATACATTAGAAATTTTTACTAGTGTTTCTATATTTAATTCGTCGATTCTTTTATTGTCATATTGTCTATTGTTTAATAATGCCACGACGTTCTTGTTTCTGTGACTAAAAAGATACTCTAGATTTGCAATAATTTCCCTACTCATTTTCTTTTTTTTGCTTTTTAACCTTATGACTGTGGATTGAATTTGGGGAGGAGGTAAAAAGGAATCTTTACTTACCTCAAATAATGGTTCAATATCAAAACAGTATTGTGTAAGAACCGTAACGACAGAATACTTTGCAGATCCTGGATATGCAATGAGTTTTTCTGAAAATTCTTTTTGTACCATTATCACCGCTTCCCTAAATTCGTGTAATGATAACCACTTCATAATCTCTTTTGATTTGGCATATGGAATATTAGACAAAAAAAAGTCAAATACAAAAGGATCGTGTGCAAAGAAGTCTTCATTGAAAATCCTGATATTTTGTACGTTCATAAGGTATGTTTTTGCTTTAGAATACAATTCTTTATCTATCTCAAAGGAATATACGAATTTAGCAAGTTTTGATATCTCTCTCGTTAAATAACCATTTCCAGTACCAAATTCTAACACTGTATCTTTTTTTCCAACCTCACACGACTCAATTATCTTGGAAATAGTACTGTAATCTATAAGAGAGTGTTGACCAAAACGGGTCCTATTGTCATTTACCAACGAATAGTGTCATCCTAGTTTCTCGAGCAATTTCTTCAATTATTCTTTTAGTTACTAGTTTGTGTATATCTTTTAACCCTATTCTTGATTGGATATCTGAAAAAGAAGTAAATTTTTCCTTTTCTCTGTCCGTAATTATACTCATCATGTATGTCTTTCCTATTCCTGGTATCAATTCAAGCGAATGAATTCTAGGAGTTATTGGTTGTGCGCTATTTATATAGGATACAAATCGTTCCTCATTTGAGAGTACTATCTTTTCAACAATGGGAGGAAGATCGTTCTTTGCAGATTGTGATATTGAATTGTATTGTAATTTGCCAAGAACACTGATTATTTTGTTTCTACCTTCTTTTCCAATGTACACTTTTTCGCCTATTTCAAAATTAGCGTTTTGAGAGCCAAGTAGTTCTAATAAGGTTAGACGATTTTCCCCTATTGCTTGAATAATTATTCCCTCTCTGCCCCTTATTGTGATAGACTTACCTCTAAGAGAGTAGTCTAACACATATGCATATTCTTCAAACTTATGATTATGAAGAGTATAATCATGACTTGTATGTCTACTATGAATATTATCTTGATTGGTAGATTCCAATTACCTGCAAATATATACTGCGTACTTTTTAAGTTTCATGTACTGACGTAATTTTTTGTAATATGCTTTCCGACGTTGATGTTAGTATTAATTTCTTCCAACCAAATGTAAAAGCCCTTATTTCCTCCAAAGATGAGGGTAATATATTCACGACTTCTACTGCCTCTTCTTCAGTAAGACCACATTGGCTTATTAATTCGCTAACTAATTTTTGTGCCTGCTTTTGAGATATTTTTGAGAATTTATTCACATAATCATAGGTCCATCTCTGAATTTGATCCATTTCATCAACTTTCTTCGTTTCCAATATCTCCTTAACATCCGGGAGCGTAATCATTTCTTTTTTTGTGATTTTCAATATGCAATACCTTCTATTTTATGGGGCGGATATGGTTGAATTTAGTTTGCAACAACTTTTGTTTGTCACCAACTAGTATTCTCACCTTTACAATTCTTCTCCCAATATCTTTAATATATCCAACCCTTCCTTGAAACCTTCTATGTGGAGTTGTTTTATGTTCTCTTGGATCTATGACTACCACAACTTTATCACCGACTGAATAATCAATAAGTAAATGTGAAAGTCCCCTTGACATATTACCCTTAGTTAAAATATGTCTGGATTTCCTTCTAATACCGTGAGATTTTGGCATATTGCATTATGATGTTTCTCTATAATTTAATATTATCTAGTAATCTTGACTTTTTGTTGGAAACTGCGAAACATGGTTAGAAGTAGGCCAAGAACCTCTATTTTTTCATAATTCACTTGTTAATCTATTATTTTTGAGGATCTCCAATTCCTTGTTCATTGAGTGTAAATAGTATCTCTCTTTCTGAATGATATGGACTATCGACCATTCTTGCTATTCGATTTTTGCCAGCTTTTTTTAGATATAGACGGTAAGTACTAGTATGGGCCATGACGTTTCCACCAGTGGCTTTATGAGGATCACCAAATATTGCATCTGGTGAGGACTGTATTTGATTAGTTATCACTACCGCTATTTTGCAGGTTTCACCAATCCTTAGGAGAATGTGTAACAATCTGTTAATTCTTTGTTGTCTTTCGGACAGGTAAGATCTACCAAGAAATTCAGCTCTATAGTGAGATACAATGGAATCAACAATCATTATCTTTATGTTGTACAAACTAATAATATTCGGAGATTCCTGAATAATCACTTCTTGGTGAGCGCTATTGTACGCTTTTGCAACAATAATATTTTCAAGTGCTCTATTAGGATCAAATTTTCTCGCAGTGGCAATAGATGCGATTCTTTCTGGTCTAAAGGTGTTTTCTGTATCAACATACAATGCTCTAGATAAATTATCTTCACTTTCATTTTGTTGAACAGTAACACATAGCGTATGACAGATCTGGGTTTTTCCTGTGCCGTATTCTCCATATAGTTCAGTAATTGCCCTTGTTTCTATTCCACCACCTAATAATTCATCTAAATTTATTGAACCTGTGGCAATACGATATTCTGATTTTCTCTTTTCATAAATTTGATTTGCAGTAATAAATGGCTTATCAAAAACACCATTGTCTTCTAATATTTCTCTTGCTCTATTACATAATAATGTACATTTCTCTATCGTTATTCCTGTAGCCTCCGCAATATCTGTAGGACCCCGAATAACTAGATCTTTAATGGATCTAAATCCAGCTTCCCTTAAACAAGTTTTAGTTGCTGGACCAATATCCTTTAATGTATCAATATCAAATATTCCGTCATTACCAGTATCGGACAATTTGTATATATCAAATGGTACCTAATAATTTGATTTGATTTTTAAACCTTGTTGTTAGTTGTATCCCAATGATTCACTATACATCATCATTTTCCAGATAGGATTCTTTTTGCCAAATTCAATGTTCCTTCTATAGTGTGTTCCTCAGAATCTGCTGGAAATACATTCCTTGAAACAAGCTCCCTTGTCGTATTGGGTCCTATACTTATCAATACGTCAATATTTCTGAAATACTCTCTAAAATTCGAAAGAATATTTTGCATTATGCTAAAGAAATTACTTACTGCCGAGGGACTAGTAAATATCATCACATGTATTCTGTTCTGTTCCATTTTCTTGGAGAAATTAATCCAAGTTTCATTTATTGCTGCTATTTGCGGATAATATGTGTAAAATTCATCCACAATTATTCCCATTGAATTTAATTTATCTTTAAGAAAAGAATTTGAGCCGCCACTTCTCGGTATAACAATTCGAGTACCGCGTTTAAGCGACAGTTTTCTAATTAGTTCTAAAATACCCTGCGACGAAAAATCGCTCGGGACCCAGTTTACAAAAATGCTATTTGCTTCTAGCCTTTTTCTTGTTGATGGACCGATTGCAATTACGTTACATTTCTTCAATTGTTCCTCAAAGAGGTGAGTTAGCTTATTTTTTCTCGCTAATTCAAACAAAATGTCGACAGAATTAGGACTCATGAAGATATAATAATCATGTTTCTTAGTGCAGATATCAGAAAATTTTTCGGAAAAATCACTTGACTCAACAGGAACTAGCTTGATAGTTGGTAAAGAAATTGGAATCCCACCTTCTTCCTTTACTAGTCGTGTGAATTCGCTATTCTTATTTTTCCCACGAGTTATTGCAATTGTTTTGTTAAGGAAAATTTTACTCAATAGCATAATAAAATTTGCTTCTCATAAAAGCATTAGGATTACTATTTTATGATATTGATATATTTTTAGACAGCTAGTTTTTTGGAGGGAACCATTCTATCTTGTTTTGAATACCAACCACTTTTCCGATAATGATTATGGAGGGAGATTGAACTTTTTTTTGTTTAACTTTTTTTTCGATATTACTCAAATTTCCCATTATTACTCTTTGTCTATTTGAGGTGGCATTTTCAATAACTGCAATTTTGGTTTCTTCCGTCAATCCTGAGCTAATCAACCTTCTAGTAATTGCTCGTAATTGTTCGAGACCCATGAAAATCACAATTGTATCTGCGGCCTTACTTACTGAATCCCATTTTATAGACGATTTTTTTTTATCAATTGACTCATGTCCTGTTAATATGACTACAGAAGATGAGTGGTCCCTGTGTGTTAATGGGATACCTGCATATACTGCGGCTCCATTTAATGAAGATATCCCAGGCACGATTTCATATTTTATATTTTTAGATGATAAATATTCAGCTTCTTCACCGCCGCGTCCAAAAATAAATGGATCACCTCCTTTTAATCTCAATACTTTCTTACCATCATCAGCGTACTTTAACATCAGTTCATTTGTAATCTTTTGATTAATTGTTGGATCTCCGGATTCTCTTCCAACGTATATTTTTTTTGAATGTTGAGACGCCATTCTAAGCATTCTTCTATTTACTAATCTGTCGTAAAGAATAATATCGCATTTTGATAATAGTTTGGAAGCCTTTATGGTCAACAAATCTGCGTCTCCTGGTCCAGCGCCACAAATATACACTTTACCCTTTGGATTCACTTTTGACTGTTCCATTTTTCCAGTGCAGTTCTCCATTCATCCGCAAAATCTGCTGCTCCACTTGACAGTAAATCGTTTGCAAGATCTCTCCCAACTTGTGATGAATTTGTTATTAGATCAGATTTTTCTAGATTTATTGATCGGGAACCATCTGCAGAGAAAACAGACGCATGCAATATAATTCTGTTTGTTCTTAAATTAGGTAATGCTATTGCACCAACAGGAAATCTGCAACCCGCATTCAAGTAATGTATTAATGACCTTTCAGCATCGATGGCATATCTTGTTGCTTTGTCTTCAATCTTTAGTAACATGTTCAGTATTTTCTTGTTATCCCTTCTGCATACAATCCCTATTGCTCCTTGTCCTGGTGCAGGAAGAAAATCAAGACAATCAAATCTTTGAACTATTAGGTTAATCATATCAAGCCTTCTTATTCCTGCTTCTGCCAGAACAAGGGCGTCGAAGGATCCATTGATACATTTTTTTATACGGTTTTCAACGTTACCTCTTATTGGAATCACTGTTACGTTTGGATTCTTTCTTTTAATTTGAACAGCTCTTCTTAAGCTGCTTGTGCCAACATGAGAATTTGCCTCTAATTCTTCAAGTCTTTGATTTGATTGTCCTATCAATACATCGTTAGGTTTTTCCCGTCTTAATATTGATGCAATAACTAATTCCTCATCAAGCTCAGTTGGTATGTCTTTAATACTATGAACTGCAAAATCTGCCTCCCCTTCTAACACTGCTGTGTCGACTTCCTTTTCAAAAACTCCTTTTTCGTTGACTGAAAAAAGTAATTTGTTTTTATTGATATCTCCACTAGATTTTATTTTAATGATATCACATTTCAGAGACGGATCTAATTTACGCAATTTTTGCGCCAAAATTTCAGTTTGTATTAACGCTAGCTTACTTCCACGAGTAGCCACCGTGTAACTAGTTTTCAATATCCTTCACTTTTCTGAATGCTATTGCAAAAGCCTCAATAGTCTTATCTATGTCTTCATCATCATGCGAATAAGATATGAAACAAGTTTCATATTGGGAAGGGGGTATGAATATCCCAGATTTTAATAGTTCATTAAATAATTTTTTATATAGTATTTGATTTGACTTTTTAACGGCAGATGCATTCTTTATTTGTTCGTCCGTAAAATAAATTTGGAACATTGACGAGATTTTGTTAATACTGGACTTAAATTTTAGATCCTTCATGTGATCTATAATTCCACCTGTCAATATGTCAGAAATTCTTGAAAGTTTTGGATATAATTCATTCTTGACATCCCTTAATTTTTCAATTGTCGCAACTCCGGCAGTAACCGAAATTGGATTACCTGCATATGTACTTCCTTGAAATACTGATCCCTTAGGTGAAAACAATTCCATAATTTTCTTCTTCCCGACTATGGCTGATAAAGGAAACCCATTGGCAATTGATTTTGCAAGTGTCATTAAGTCTGGAACAACACCAAAATATTCTGAGGCACCACCTAACGAGAGCCTGAAGCCAGTAACAACTTCATCAAAAATTAGTAAAATTTCCTCTCTTTCAGTAATTCTTCTTAATTTATTTAGGTAATCCTCTTCGGGAATTATAAGTCCCATATTCGCTAAAACCGGTTCTACTATTATGCATGCAATATCATTATCGCGTTTTACTAACTCCTCCACCGACGCAATGTCATTGTATGGCAATAACAAAGTTTGTTTCATTGATTCTTCCAAATTACCGTCATAAGAAGAGGATGAAGCACTTGATCCTGGATTAACCAAAACATAATCGTATGCGCCGTGATAACATCCATCAAATTTAATAATTTTTTTTTTCTTAGTAAATGCCCTTGCTAATCTTATAGAATGCATGGTTGCTTCTGATCCTGTGTTCATTAGTCTTACCATTTCCATATTAGGAATCATTTCAATAAGTAACTCAGCCAACTTGACTTCGCCTTCAGTAGGAACACAAAAAATGTTGCCTTTGTCTAACTGTGCTTTTACAGCACTTATGACATCAAAATATGCATGGCCTAATATGACGGCACCATATCCAAGGCAATAATCAATTAGCGTATCGTGTTCTCTTGTAATAATTTTTGAACCTTTTCCATACAAAGCGAAAAAAGGATACGGTTCATAGAAACGAACCGGACTATTGACACCGCCAGGAATTATTTCTTTTGCTCTATCAAATAAAGAAGAGGACAAACATTGATATCATCATTTTGCAACTGTTATAATTGTATCTTTAGGAGTTGTTTAGTATCTCCGCTATTTTCTTTGTATGGTATGATATTATAATGTCAGCCCCTGCCCTTTTAATACACGTTGTGAACTCCATGACTACTTCATCTTCATTGACCCACCCTTCAAGAGCAGCGGCCTTCACAATAGAGTATTCACCAGACACACTGTAGGCACACACGGGTAGTAACGTAGCTTGTCTTGTCTTGTAAATTAAATCCAGATAAGGTAGTGCTGGTTTTATCATTATAATATCGGCTCCTTCTTTAACATCCATCATTATCTCATGTAACGCTTCATTCGTGTTATGAAATGGCATTTGGTACGATTTTCTATCACCAAATTCGGGGGTTGAGTGAGATGCATCTCTGAAGGGTGTATAGAGATTTGACGATAATTTAGCCGAATATCCAATTATCCCCACATTATTGAAATTATTATTGTCCAACGCTTTCCTGATCTTTTTGACCTGTCCATCCATCATTGCCGAAGGAGCCACAAAATCTGTTCCAGCTTCAGCATGACTCGTCGCAATCTTCGCCAATACTTTCAAACTTTCATCATTGTTAGCAACATTGTTTTTTATAATTCCACAGTGACCATGTAAAGTATATTGACACAAGCATACGTCAGTTACCGTTACAATTTTTTCGCCAAAATTTTGTCTTAATGTTTTAACAGATTTTTGAACAATACCGTCAATACGATATGCATTAGTTGCTTTGTCGTTCTTAGATTTTGGAATTCCAAAAATTAAAAATGTTTTGACACCCAAATCATATAACTCTTGAATGTTTTTTACTAGATTTTTTAATGGTATCCTGAATATTCCTGGCATAAGCTCGATCTCCTTAGGCTCATCAATTCCTTCTTGAATAAAAATAGGGCAGACAAGATCTTTGACAGATAATCTAGTTTCTTGCAACAAGTCCCTTATGGCAGTTGTTCGTCTTAATCTTCTTAATCTTACCCTTGGGAATCCATTGAACTCAACTTCATTTTGGTTCATAATTAAAAATCCTTGATACTATGTTCAATACATCTTCATTTTTTTCAGTACTTCCAATTTCTTTTCTGAAATTATTCATAGGAGTGGACAAAATACCTTCAACTATTGCATAAGACAACTGCTCCATTATTTCAAATTCTTTCATTCCTTTCCTAATACCAAGCATCCTAGCTGCCTTTGATAATTCTCTATTTCTTACTTCATCTACTATTTTGAATATAGATACCACAAATGGTTCTGCCTTGATTTTTCTGAATAGTAAATCCATGGATTGCATTCCACTCTGAATCATTTTATCTGCTAATCTGATCTCTTCACGCCTGCGCTTCAAATTTCTGTCCACTATTTCTGCAATTTGATCTATATTGACTAGTTTTATTCCTGAAATTGTTGCAATCTTGTCGTCTACAGTTCTAGGATTAGAAAGATCAAATATCATCATTCCCTCATTTTTTTTCATGCAGTTGGAAATTCTGTCATAGGTAATGAGATAATAGGGCGCAGTTGTTGAGACAAAAATGATATCTGTCTTGTCAAAATTATAAACAGCATCCTCAAACTTTACTGGAGTTCCGCTAACGGTACTGCAAAATGATTTTGCCCGTTCATAAGTCCTACTTGCAACATCAAAATTTACTTGTCTTTTCTTAAGTGATTTTGCAACGAGTGTTGCTCCCTCACCCGTACCAATTAGGAGTACTTTTTTATTTTGAAAATCATCAAAATATTCTTCAGCCAAATTAACGGCCATTGAGCCTATTGATGTACTCCCTTTATTCAAACCCGTATTAGTTCTAATTCTGCCTCCAACCTTTATTGCATGTTCAAAAATTATAGGAACAAATGAATCGACATAACAATTCTGGCGGGAATATTCAAAAGCCCTTTTAACTTGACCCAAAATCTGATCCTCTCCAACCACTAAAGATTCAAGTCCGGATGTCAATCTAAGTAGATGATTAATTGCCGCTTTATCTTGATCAATTTCAGCTAGTTCAAATGGCAATTCTTTCATTTCAGTAATGTCTCTCCAAATATCAAAGATCTTTTCGACATCAATCTTATCTAATGCAAGAAAGACTTCTACTCTATTGCACGTTTGTAGGATTACACATTCTCTTATGTCACCACTTGTTAAAAATACCCGATACGCTTTACCAATATCCTTGAAAGTAAATTTTTCGAGAACATGAATTGGAGCTTTCTTGTGAGTTATTCTCACATTCAATAATTTTAGTTCATCTGTAATTACTGAATTCATGTTTTACTCATTTTTACCCAATTTTTTAATATGTGTAATGCAGTCATTTTTGCATCTTCGAGCTTATTTGATCTTAACAAATATTGGATATTTTTATCTTTTATTAATGAATATAGAAAATCCTTTCTCTCTTTCACAGTATCTATTTCTTGTCTTGCCTTCTTACGTGCATATTCCTGTAAAATAATGTTGCTAATATCTGAATCATTGATAATTCTGTGCAACATTCTTTCTATTTTCATTCTTATTTTTCTAGCCATTATTGGACTTTTTCCAGAAGTTGAAATAGCTACTTGTATTAAACCTTCAATATTTACCAAGGATGTATATGAGAAATCGCTTATAGTTGGGTCATCAGATGCATATACAAATGCACCCATAGATCTGCCTTTTTCTACCAATTTTCTATTCAGTTCTTTATCATCAGTTGCAGCTAAAATTAAAAAAGTATTATTGAATTCATCAAGAATTGATACGTCCTTTATTCTCTTTTTTATTATTGTTAATTTTCCATCCTTCCTCATTTTTTTGAGATCCTTATTTAATCTGCTAGTTATTACGCTTATATCGCATTCTTGATCTAACAATCCATGTACTTTACGTAAGCCTTCAGTACCTCCGCCTATTACCAGTGCTCTTTTTTGGCTAACATTAAGATCCACTATCAACTAAATGCACCCGATGTGAACTATTGATTTGATACTCATGTCTTTATTTAATCATTCCATAGTTTTTCCAATAAAACCGTCATTATTTTAGTCGATTGATTCTTTACCTCTTTAAACAATATCATATAGTATAAATAGAATAACGTCGTTATATTTTTGTAATGACTTCAGATCTGAATATGGACTATAGTAAATATGACTTTAAGGATTCAACTGAGCTGTACGTTTATTTAAGTAAGAAGGGACTTTCAAGGGGAACAGTCGAGGAAATTAGCAAACTTAAAGATGAGCCTGAATGGATGCGAGAATTTAGACTACGATCTTTTGATGTTTTTCTTAGCAAACCGATGCCAAATTGGGGTGGCGATCTATCCCATATTGATTTTCAGAATATTTACTATTATGCAAAGGCTTCTGAAAAGCAAAGTAAGAGCTGGGATGATGTTCCAGATTCTGTAAGAAACACATTTGAAAAACTAGGGATTCCTGAGGCAGAAAGGAAGTTTTTGGCTGGAGTTGGTGCTCAATACGAATCAGAAGTTGTATATCATAATCTGCGAGAAGATTTGGAAAAACAGGGAGTCATATTCACAGATACTGATACAGCTGTAAAGAAATATCCTGATATTTTAAAGAAGCACTTTGGTAAAGTTATCCCTCCTGAAGATAACAAATTTGCCGCGTTAAACAGTGCTGTATGGTCTGGTGGCTCATTCATATATGTTCCACGAAATGTAAAAGTTGATCTCCCACTACAAGCATATTTCAGAATCAATGCGGAAAATATTGGCCAGTTTGAAAGAACTCTCATAATCGCTGATGAAGGGGCAGAAGTCCACTATATAGAAGGATGTACTGCACCAGTTTATACAACAGAATCGCTTCACTCTGCTGTTGTAGAACTAATCGCAAAGAGAGGCGCCAAAATAAGATATACTACTATTCAAAATTGGAGTAAAGACGTTTACAATTTGGTCACAAAAAGAGCTTATGCTTATGAGAATGCAACAGTTGAATGGATTGATGGTAATCTTGGAAGCAAACTAACGATGAAGTATCCTGGTGTTTATATGCTTGGTAGACGAGCACATGCCGAAGTAATATCAATTGCTTTTGCAGGTAGTGGACAACATCAAGATGCCGGCGCAAAGGCGGTACATCTTGCTCCCGATACAACATCTAGGATTACAAGCAAGTCTGTGAGTAAAGATGCAGGACGTACTACGTATAGAGGATTGCTGCATGTTGCAAAAGGTGCAACAGGCGTGAAATCAAATGTAAGATGTGATGCGCTGCTGCTTGATAAGAATTCACGAACTGACACATATCCATATGTAGAAGTAAACGAAGATGATGCTACCATATCACATGAGGCTACGGTAGGGAAAATAGGGGAGGATCAAATATTCTATCTCATGAGCAGGGGATTCTCAGAATCTGATGCATTGTCATTAATTGTAGGTGGGTTTATGGAACCATTTACAAAAGAACTGCCGATGGAATATGCAGTAGAACTCAATAGATTGCTAAAATTAGAGATGGAAGGTTCAGTAGGATAAACGGCAATTTTAGCAGATGGATAGTCAAGATCTGCTATAATCAGGAGCCACTACAATTATTATTTAAATATCCTACACAATAAACCAATTTTGGAATCTTAAACTGAAATCCTTATAAACGGCTTTTAACTCCCTTCTGAATCATATAGAGACTTCATGGAGAATTCTGAATGGATTTTATCTACCTGATCATGCAATTCCTGTGGAGTACTCATTATTCTGAAAATCCTCCATTCCCATTTTCGTTTACCTCAATGATTGTTGCTGCTCTTATCGCTATTGGATTGAACGTAGCGTTTGCACTACTTAGAAAGAAAACTACAGATATTGAAAAAATGAGCAAAATAATGAAAGAATCAGTTGAATTTAGAAAACAGATGATGGCTGCTGTCAAAAAACAAGACAAGGAACAGATTGCAGAACTAAAGAAAAAACAAGCATATGTCAATAAGATGAATCTAGAAGTTCAGCAGCAGCAAATGAGGCCCATGTTTATCTACATGATACCATCATTCATGTTGTGGATCCTAGTTTTCCCACAGATATTTGGTGGGGTAGTAGCACTTTCTCCAGTTCATATTCCATTTATAACATGCAGTGAAGAGAATGTAAAAAATGATAGTCAATTGAATAATGATGGAACACATAAAGGACCGTGTAGGATTGTCAACCAGGTATATTTGTGGGGATGGTTTCTAATTGTAAACTTTGCCTTTAATGGGATAGTTTCTAAACTCACAAAAACAGCACTTCCAAGTATTACATAATTTTTATATCTTTGCCTGCAAATAACATTTTCGAATATTTTGTTTCTGAATTGATATAATGTTGTTTTCATATCACGTTCTTTAAATTAGAAATCAATTGAGAAAGCTTGTTAATGGGATTGGCGCTAATTCTATTAAAATCGTCGATTGTATCCAAATCTTCTGACAAGTTATTAGATCTAATAATTACCGTTTGTGCGCTTGAATTTTTTGAAGACAATATGTGATTAAAATAGCTGTTATTATCGTAAGAGGTCTTAAACAAGTTAAAAGGCTGTCTTAACAATAAATTAGTTCCATCCATTCTCATAGAAGGAACAATGATAGAACATTTTTGATGTTTTCTAGCCTCTACTAGCAAGAGTTCAAGTTCAAATGGATTTAGAAATACCAAGTCTATAGGGACTATGATATTTGACTTGACCAAATTTTCTTTACAATAATCATCCCCCACTCCTATTGCAAAATTCACACCTTTCTCCTCAGATAAGACAAATTTTATTCCATAGTATTTGGAAACCCTTTCAACCCTATCATCTTGTGAAATAGCTACTATTGTTGAGATACTCTTACATTTTTTCAAATTAAGGATTGTGAATTTTAGCATTAGCTCGGTCAATACAATTTTCTGGTTTCTTGTAAGATCTAGTCTTGTTTTGCTCAATTCAAATTGTTTAACTGGGATTATCGCTGCAATTTTCAAAACAAATCATCAGGCTTTACTGAAATTACTTAATATGTAATTGGACAAAGTAATTTCGTCTTGTAAATTTTGCATGACTATATTTGTCTTGTATACATTGATGCCTAGCTTGTTAATCTTATATTGATATTCGTCATCCATTCGAGAGATTACCAAATTTGATGCTATATCTTTGTAATATGATGCTATTCCGAACGGAGACGATTCCATACCCATTACTTGCATATATTTTGAGGCTGGGCCACTCAGCGGAGAATTGCCTACTATCGGGCTAACTGCGATTACACTATCCTTCTTTGATTCAAGTTCCTTTCGTATTATTGGTAATGAAATTATTGGACCAATACTCGAAATTGGATTTCCGGGTGCTATTATTACTAATTCCGAATTCTTGATTGACTCAACTGCTCTACTATTTGCGGTTGCGGTTTCTATGCCCTTGTATCTAACATATGAAATATCTAACTCTGCATGATTTTTGACCCAAAATTCTTGAATATGCATTTCACCCTGCGAAGTTTCTATTCTAGTTTCAACGTGATCATCTGAGGCTGGTATAATTCTAGATGATATCGAGAATTTTTTTCGTATCCATTCTGTAATCCACGAAAGAGATTTTCCCTTATTCAAGAAGTTGGTTCTAACAATGTGTAGTGCAAGATCCTTGTCACCGATCTTAAACCAATAATCTTGTCCTAGTTTTTTCATTTGTTCCATAAACATAAAAGAATCGTCCATCACCCCCCATCCTCTCTTTTTATCCAAGATATAGGCCAATCCGTAAGTTATAGTGTCAATATCTGGGCATATGTACAATCCATGAAACCAAATATTGTCAGCAATATTCGAAATTACAGTCAAATCATCCCTCATCTTTGATATCCCTCTTGCTAATTTTACGGATCCTGTTCCTCCAGCTAATAGTGTAATCAAGATAAAAGAACGATCTAGTTGGCTTTACAACTTTTTTATATTTTCCTAAGTTGACATGATGATTTTGAATGAAATAATTGTCTTGATAGATCATCCTGAATACTTTTATCAAATGAGCTAGAAAAAACCTGGTAGATTCGATAAAGATTATAAACAGGTTGAAGCAGTTTCTACCCTGTGAATAGTTTCAGGTTCATTATGGTTATTTTTTTGATAACATTCACAGTTACTTCTATTGGTTCAAATGCTTATGCAGATCAAATGACAGCCGTCCTATCTCCTCAGCAAAATCAAGCAGAGCCAGTATTCACCGCCACCCGGTTTATCACTTTACAATACGATCCGACAAGTGAACTAGCAAAAAAATTCGGTAACGTCAGTGAGGACTTCAAATTTAAAGCAAATAGTTCAACTCCTGGAATGTCAGAATTATTGTCAGGAATAAATAAGGATATAATCACAGAAAAGCAAAGCCCAATATTTATTGAAAATGGAACGATTGACTATAGTGCAAGTTTAAGAGGAAGCAGCGATAAGCTGACAATATCATATAAAGTAGTGTTTACGCCCACCATAAGTGGTTTTACTCTTCCAAACAATAATTCAGGAGCAGCCTCATTGGTGGATCTAGATTGGAGAGGATTTTATACCTCACGGCCCCTGGAGCTTCAAGTACCTAATGTTGGTAATATCAGTGTCAACTATCCATTGAGTTTATTTGAAATAAAGTATCCAGAGTTTGCACAGCAACTAAATTCGACAGAAGCAAATGAGATATTTCAAACACCATTGTTTAATTTTAAAGATATCGGTACTCCAATGGATCGCTGGCACTTTTTATTCGATCCCACTGGTAGCCAGGCATCTACAGCCGGTTCAGGATACCAGGAATTAGGAGGCGCTCGAGTAGTCTCAATCTATTCATTAGGTGAAAGTAGCTTTAGAGAAGGAGTCATGGAAGCAAAAGAATCAAATGTAAAGGCAATAATCAATGGTACGAATGTAAACATTCATTCCAGTGATCCGCCACCTAGTGGGCAAATCCAAATTGCAGGTTTTGCAAGTGTATCTAAAAACGGAAACTCTGAAATTGCTTATGTAAGCGAAAATGCTCCAGAAGGTACTGCAACCGCAACAGGAGGATTTCCACTACAAGTACTTATAATGCTTGCAGGCATGATGGCGGCAGTATCAGTATTTGTCTTGTGGAAAGCTAGGAAATAAATCACATTAAATTTTTTATTCTCTAGTTGTAGGGGACAATTATCTTGCTTTATACTCAAGTGAAAGTCCAAAATTGTTTGTTTTAGATGCCTATATTGTTCGTATATTGTAGCATATTAACCAAGTTCCTTGATTTGGTAATATTAAGAAAATTTCTTATTATCAAAACCACTGCAATCTCAAGAATCCATCCACATTCCAATTATTCTTGCTATTTTGGTGGTTGTACAAAACTTGAATGAAATGTGTTTGCTAGCCGTAACCCTCCTTTTGTTTTAAGTGGGATTCCACTGAGCGGTCAACCTGGGATCATACAGGAATGCTTAACCCATTTTGTCCTTGCTCCACTCAGGTCGGCGGTTTCATTCCAGTATTGACATCTTCAGGTTATTCACCATCATCATCATTTTAATCAACTGGATTTCCTTTCTGTTCCGTTGCCAGGTGTCTCCACCTAATTATCGCTAATTTGAGAGCCTGTTATGAGGGAGGAGTTTCCTCTCTTTCGAGTGACCCACACGCTAGCTAACGTATTAAAATAAAGACGATGACTAAATAATCTTTTGTCATAATGGGAATAAGCCAAAAATGTAGGCATAATTTTAAATTAATTGATAGTCACAAAAATGATCCTCTATCCCGTTCAACAACTCCGGAGTATCGACTAATTCATGTTACTAGACATTCTATTTCTAAAATATTTTTGAGTGTGACCTAAGCGGCAAATTCCTTTTCAAGCATATCTCTTTTTTTACTTATTTGAAAAAGGGAATCAGTTTGTTCATATGCTTTATTCTTTGGTCTACCAAACATCATTGATTGAAGCAGAAGGTGATTTTCAGGTATTACAATACCTGTTTGGTCATCAGAGTAAAGGATTTTTAATGTATCATCATTTTTTCTCATCGTCTCCTCGTGGATGTGAACCATATTAGTATCGTCATGTTCAAAACCAAATTCATGGGCTTTATTTCTAATCTCGGCTGTACCTTTTGTCTTACCAAGAACAGCTACTCCAAATTCGTCATGATAAACATCAGATAATGAATCAAAATAGGGAACTTTATCCTTGAATCTAATTGTCATGTGATGTAAGTGCATCATTCTTGACGGAACCTTATATGCTTCTACGTACAGTTTTACTGATGGAAGGAACGATTTAACATCATCCTGATGATGTGGATTTTTATCCCACTCTATGGAATCCTTGACTTCTTTTTTATCTTCCAAATCTGCCCATCTTCTGATTAATGTAACATCATATCTTTGAATTTTATCACCAAATTTTTCAATCATAGGTTGCATTATTCTGCCCATCCCTGAAACATTACAGCTGCCCTGAATGACATACTTTTGATTTGCTACTTTATCATAGTTGATCCTAGAATTGTGAATTATATTTGCAACCTTTTTTTCGCCAGTCCTGTCTTCGCCCCCTTGAAAAATTGCATGTTTATTCATAGGCGTATAGAAATTTACTTTATTGCTATAACCAAAGCCATCTTTCGCAGCATCTACTACAAGGTCAGATTCCTTAATTGCGTCTGAGATTGTGCCAGAGATATCATATCCCATTTCTCTAAAATTTGGTATCTTTTCATCGGGTACATAAACGGCAAATTTTTTTGCAAAGGCTTCATCCACTTTGTTATCTACAGAATATTTTCCTATCCCCACAAATTGAATTTCTTTGTCATGAGAAAATGCAGACGCAAGTCTCCTACCAATATTTCCATATCCATTTATGAATACTCTTATCATTTCTCAATGTTCTTACTGGAAATAAAGGATTATTTAATGTATTATTAAATGATTCTTAGCCGTATCAAATTTTTAGCGTCAAAGAATTTGACTTGTGGCTGATTAATTTTAAGAGGTGATCTATTTATGACCTATTTTATAAACATTAAATATCTATACCGTTAAAAATTAACATTACGAGATGAAATCATAGATCACGGTGTTTTGATATGAAAAAGATTTTGATAATTGATAATTATGATTCCTTCGTATATAATATTGCCCAATTATTTGGTAAACTTTCTACTGAACCAGTTGTTTTTCGCAATGACAAACTTAGTATTAAAGATATAAAAAAAATGCGGCCAGATGGAATAGTGTTATCTCCAGGACCAGGACATCCTGCAGATAAGAAATCATTTGGAGTATGTGGAGATATTATTGAAACCATTGGACCAAAAATTCCTGTATTGGGTGTTTGTCTTGGGCATCAAGGAATAGTACATGTTTATGGAGGCAAAGTTATTAATGCAAATGTAGTAAGACATGGAAAAACAAGCGAAATTAAATATTTGGATAATGAATTATTTAGAAAACTTGCAAACCCATTTGTTGCAACAAGATATCATTCGCTCGTGGCATCGAGAGAAAATTTTCCTACTTGTTTAGAAGTAACTGCAATATCACTTGATGATCATGAGATTATGGGTTTGAAACACAAAAAACATCCTATCTATGGTGTTCAATTTCATCCTGAATCCGTATTAACAAAAAATGGTTATCATATATTGGAGAACTTTATAGATATTCTGAAAAGATAATGTCCACAGAATATCTACAACTACAAACAAGAAAAATATTGGCAAAGGAGAATATTGACGAAAGTGAATTTAGAAATTCAATAAATCTTATCTTCTTAGATGAAATTTCTGATTCTACTATTGCTTCGTTCCTAACTGCATTAACATACAGAGGAGTTAGCTACAATGAACTAAGAATAATAAGAGAAATCATGATTAATCATTCTCATTCAATAACGCCTAACGTAACCGGTCCACTCATTGATACTTGTGGTACGGGGGGTGACATGGCTAATTCCTTTAACATAAGTACCGCTGCATCGATCGTTGCTTCTGCTTCTGGGATAAATGTTGCAAAACATGGGAACAGATCTGCTAGTGGAATGTTTGGCAGTGCAGATTTTTTTGAATATATTGGATTCAATTTAGATATTTCAGAGAAAGCAATAATTGATTCACTTGAAAGTATTGGGATGTCCTTCCTATATGCGCCGAAATTTCACCCTCGATTGAAAAGGATATCTAGCATCAGAAAGCAGTTGGGGTTTAAGACTATCTTTAACATAATTGGACCCCTGTGTAATCCATGCACAAACATTACATCTCAGGTGATAGGAATCTCTGATCCAAATTTTTTTGATCTTATTTCAAATGCAATGATTAAAACTAATATCAAAAAAATTATTCTTGTTCATTCCTTGGATGGAATGGATGAATTGTCAAATACAGCAAGAAATAATATGCTCATTCTGAAATCTGGCTATATCGAAAGACATGAAGTAGATCCAAAATTATTGGACTTGAAGGTTGTAAAAAAAGAACAGATTCAAGTAGGATCAATAGAGGATTCAGTAAAGACTACTTTACAAACAATTTATGGAAAGTCTACTAGAGCAAAAGAAGATATTGTAATTCTTAATGCGTCAATTGCGTTAATTGCTGGCGAAAAAACGACTGACATTAATGATGGAATAAAAATAGCAAGAGAGTTAGTAAAATCTGAGATTCCGAGAACTAGATTACGTGAACTAATATCTTGTTGTGGCAACGTTCAAAAATTGGATCTAATAGAGGAAAAATTTTCGCTATAGATTGAAATAACGCCATAATGAACGAAAGTAAATTCCTGATATAATCAAAAACAAAAATATAAAAAAGAAATATAGGATTTTATCGTCTTCTTGCCTTTGCCTTTGGTTTTGCCTTTGCCTTTGGTTTTGCCTTTGCCTTTGGTTTTGCCTTTGCCTTTGGTTTTGCCATGCCTTTCTTTATCGGTTTGCTGGGACCGCCACCGATCTTGAACATTTTGGTTCCACAAACTGAACATGTTCCTCGAGTCGCAGGTCTTCCATTTTTCATAATAACTTGTGTTTCGCCTTTGATTTGCCTTTTTGCTTTACATTTTACACAATAACCTTCAGTTGCCAACATATTCAAGTTTATGGTGGTTCCTTATAAGAATAGCTATTTGACTGAATTCTATTGGGGGTCTTATGAATGTGGGTATCCATGACCTACTCTGTGCAGTATTCCACACCAACGTTTACCATTTGTGACTAACTTTGCCATATGATTTATTTAAGTCCAGTCAATATCCAGTCTCCATCCCATTGTTCCCTTACTCGGTTATGATAACTGCTAATTTCTAATTTAATCAATTTTATCTATATGATTTTTCTGCCAAACAAAAGATATGTTGTATGCCCAATCATTCGCATTGATGGTCTTGTTTTTCCTTCTCTTGCTTCTATATTGCGAATCATAAGTTCTGAGCTCTCTATGTCTGTAAATCCTACCTCATTCATGTGTTTAGAAGTTTTTTCCAATTGATTCATAGTTGGACAAATTATTGCAACACACCCACTGCTTTTGAGGCAGTTGTGAACAGTCTGTAGAACATTCCAGGGATCTCCTAAATCAATAATTGCAATATCAATGTCAGACAATTCCAAGCCCTCTTTCATTATGTCATGCTTAAACATTGAAACATTCTTTTCCATACCTGATTTTTTAAGATTCTTCCTAGCAATTTCTATAAACTCTTCGTTAACATCATATGTATAGACGTGACCCGAAGGTTCCACGAGACTGGCGAAAAATGTAGTTAGTGATGCACTTCCGGTACCTATTTCAAGAACATTAGATCCACTTCTCAGTCCAGTCCGTATAGCAATATACCCGAGATCCTTGGGATAAACTATCTGCGTCTTTCTGTCTGACTTCATGACAAAGTCATATATCGTTGGTTCAATTAGGTACACCTTTTTTTGCTTTGATGTAATAATCGAAGAGCCATATTCAAGTCCTAATATCTCGTCAAAATCTAATACTCCTATATGAGTGTGAAGTTTCTTAGTTTTTTCTATCTTAGTGAGCCAATTTTTGGTTGGTTGATAAAAAAATAAAACGTAAGAACCATCGACTATTTTCATCTAAACAATGACTTTACATCGAGGTAAAAAAATCTTCCAATTAAAATATTCTTGTTGTGTTGGATTAATGAATATAAAAGACTAAAACCTGTACACAATATAATATTACAGTAGATTGAAATTAGCTTCACTGTATTCCGGAGGAAAAGACAGTAACTATGCTATTTTTGAGATGAGTCAACGCGGATATGAAGTCGTGTGTTTGATTTCCATCGAAACTATGAATATGGATAGTTTGCTTTTTCATTTTCCCAATATCGGCTTCACATCAATATTGGCGGAAGCTATTAACTTGCCCATAAGAAGGTTTCAATCCAACAGCTCGAAATTGGGTGATGAGATACTAGTACTCGAAAACGCACTTGTAAACGTAAGAGATGAATTTGAAATACAAGGAGTGGTTCACGGGGGAATATCAAGTAATTTTCAAAAACGGAACTTTGGAACTATCTGTAAGAAATTGGGATTAACAGTTTTTTCTCCACTATGGAATAAGGATCCTAGCAAATATCTTCACAAGATGATAGATCAAAAATTTAAAATCGTTATAGTTGGCGTTTCGGCACTGGGATTGGAACGTGAATGGCTTGGCACCTTGTTGGATCATGATAATGCGAAAAAACTAGAATCATTGTCTCTGAGATATGGATTTAACCTAAATTTTGAAGGAGGTGAGGCGGAAACAATTGTCGTTGACTGTCCGCTTTACAAAAAAAAATTTCGAATCAAAGAAGGGTTAGTTAAATGGTTTGGGGATAATGGAATATTTGAAATAACAGATTATGAATTAATAGATAAATAAATGTTAGACAATCTACGCTCTAATCTTGGAGCAGCTTTAAAAAAATTAGTCGGTGCTTCCGATGTAAATGAGGAATTAATAGATTCCTTGTGTAAGGATGTACAAAGAGCGCTTCTTCAATCTGATGTTAATGTTAGATTGGTATTAAATATAACTCAAAATTTGAAAAAAAGATCTTTGGAGGAGTCTCCTCCGAAGGGACTGTCAAGGAAGGATCATATAGTTTCAATTCTATATGATGAACTTTCCAGATTGATGGGGTATATAGCAGACAAAGTAACCCAAAATAAGCAACTTGACAGTCAAATTATTTCACTTACACCAGGAAAACTCAATATTGTATTGATGTTTGGTATCCAAGGAAGTGGAAAAACAACAGTTACTGCAAAGCTTGCAAGATGGTTAACTAAACATGGATACCACGTAGGAGTTATTGGCGCTGATACATGGAGACCAGGTGCACTTACACAACTTAAAATGAATTGTGTTAAAATTAATGTTGATGTTTTTGGAGACGAATCAATTAAAGACGCTACTTCCATTGTAAGTAGGGGAATTGATTATTTTAAGAATACAGAAGCTGATGTAGTAATTATTGATACTGCTGGGAGACATAAAGATGAAACCGAACTTTTAGTAGAGATGAAAAATATGTATGATATTTCAAAACCAGATTTGATTCTTCTAGTAATCGATGGCACAATAGGTCAACAGGCATATAGTCAGGCCAAGTCTTTTCATGACACAGTTCCAGTAGGAGGAATCATTATAACAAAACTTGATGGGACCGCAAAAGGTGGTGGAGCATTGGCTGCCTCTGCAATAACAGGTGCAAGAATTTTCTTTATAGGGAACGGAGAAAGAATTGATGATCTAGAAGAGTTCAGTCCTACAAGATTTGTGGGAAGATTGTTAGGGATGGGAGACATAAAGGCAATTCTGGATTTAGCTAAAGATTTGGAGTTGCAGGCAGATGAAAATCAATCTAAAAGAGTACTCAGCGGTAAAATGACAATAGAGGACTTCTATTCACAGATGGAGAATGTCGGGAAAATGGGATTTAGAAATATTATTGATAATTTACCAGGTTTATCTGGAGTAGTCAAGGAGGATCAACTAGATGTTATTCAGGGCAAATTGGAAAAATGGCGTTATATTATCCAGTCAATGACAAAGGAAGAGAAAAAGAATCCTGAAGTAATAAATGATTCTAGAAGAAAAAGAATAGCTAGAGGTTCTGGTGTAGCAGAACACGATGTCAAAGATCTGATAAAGAATTTCCATAATTCAAAGAGCATGATTAAACAGAGTAAAGGCAGACAAATGCAAGGTATGCTTAGAAGATTGGGAATAGGATAAAAAGATAAAAATAATTGAAAAGAAATTTTGAATACAACGTATGTAACTGGTGTTTAAGAAGACAATTTATTAAAAATTTTCCTCTCGAAAAGATAGTTGATGATTGCGAAATATGTCATGGAATAGAGAAGCAAATAGACAAGATATGTAACAAAATTATTCAAGCAACAAAAGATTATGAATATGATACTCTCCTAATTGGATTGATATTAGATCACACATTTTATGACAATGAAGATAAGTTTAGATCAAGATTCAAGGTGAGGGGAAAAGAAAATATCAAAACATCTCTTCTACGTGAAATTAGAATGAGATTCAGTGACATTTCCCACAAGAAAATTGTTTTGAATTCTCCTGACATTGCTGTAACTTTACAGATAGGTAAAAAATTTGAGACGCTTGTCTCTGTAAGATCGAGTACAGTGGTCTTGAGTGGAAGATATAGGAAAACGAAAAGATTTCAAACCATCACTAAAAATTCTAACAAGGATGATTATTTAGAAATTTATCAGCATGATATTGAAAACATTTTGGGAAAAAAAATAACAAGACTTACTGATTGTGAATCTATTATTTTTTGGCCTCTAGGCAAGGAAGAGCCAGAAAGTTTAGTGCTGGGTAATGGAAGACCTTTTTATGTATCAATTAAGAATTCAAAAATAATTAGTTTTAACCATGATTTATCAATTCGATCCGATGGTATCACTTTTAGGATGAATAAGAAACTTTCAACTCTGCCTACTTCTCCACCTCTTTACATAAACAAGGTCCGAAGTTTTGTTTCTTGCGAAGGGGATCTTAGATCTTCTGACCTAAAATTAATCAATGATGCAGGTATCAGAATAATCGAATTTAGCACTAAGAGAAACAAGAATTGGAAATTGATTTATAATATGCAATCCAAATTGAAGAGTCAAAAAAAATTAGAATTAATAATACTCTGTGATAACGGATTTCCAATAAAGAAGTTTATTGATGGAGATGAGAACGTATCCCCCAATTTAAGTCAAATTTTCAATAAAAAATGCAATTGTGACATATTTGATATCTTAGATATATTCAGTGAAGATGATTTGTTAAATTAAATAATTCTTGTATAATAATTAGAGATAACTTCAACATTTCTAAATACTGGAAAATGATATTGGCGACGGTTCTATTTTGTCTTTTGTTTAAATTCTGTGAACCCACACTTGCCGCAGGTATTTCTATCTTTGTGCTCTGCCATGAAAACACCTTTTCCGCATCTAGGACAATCCCTTTTTTTGCGAGTTAGTTTGTCATTAGAAATATCATAAAATGAATATATTTGTGATTGTGATTTTTTCTTTTTATCTGTCATGATCCCATTCCCCAACTATTTCTTTGGTTTGCCTTTCTCTGACGTCTGCTGTTTTTCTTTGAGTTTTTGAGCCTTTGCTTCATCAAAGATTTTTTTTCTTTCTGCTTTTTCTAAAATCCTCATTGATCTATATTTTGGTAAAATTTCCTTAGCACTTTCTTCACTTTTGTAAATATGAAAAAAGCCACTAACATCAGTACTCCCTTTGTTACATTTAATTTCAATTGGCACAATTGTCTTTGAATCTAGTTTATTTGCCTTAGATATAGTCTCAATTGCTTCCTTCTTCTTAATATTTCCAGATACATTTCTAAAAATGATTTTAAGTTCTCTTCGATTCATTAATTGGTTATCATAATCACCTAATACTACCAGCTCAGTACTCATAGTAATTTAAATCGAGTTAATTTTTTACTCATATAAGGATTTCCAATTTTATTTGATGAGAATTTAACGAAAAACGGGTCCGATGGGAATGATATTCCTAGGAGCTCGATAAATAGACTCATTTGTATTTATGTATGACTGAGCTTTAAACTTTGCTATTTGAAGTTGCTGATGGTAGTCCAGTTTGAAACTGGCCTTCAAAAAAATTGAAGGTGTAAGAAGGTAAAAGAGCCCTGGGGAAATCAAGCACTGGCTACTGGTCTGGCCGCTATTACTTCAGTAGTGAAATTATTTACTTAATCCTCAAATTTTTCGCAGTTACATAATGTGCAAGAAGTGTCTAAAAGATCTCCTGAGGACTTTGGACGTAGTGGAGAAAAATGCTCATCGCCCCTGTGATGGCAATTTGGATTTGAACATACTTTAGCATCCTGAGCCTCTTGAGCTTTTTTGTCTTCCTTTTGTATTTTTATTTCCAATATGATTTACTTAACTATGTAACTGCTTTAAAAATAATTTATTTAATATTATAACCATTAAGGCTTAATCTTAGTGGAACGGGATAAAATGTTAAAGAAAATTCACTAAAAAATGTGGACAGGGGTTAAAGATGGTTCGATATGTGGTGAATGCCGTGAAATAAGTAAATAATTATCTGTTTTATGAATTCAATAGGTTGCTCCCTATAAGTTGTCGTTCATAAGTCAGCTGAATTGTATATTTATCATAATTTAACTTGACTAGATTTTATATTTACTGATGTGACAATATATTATTACGCCTAAACACCAACTGGTGGGTATTGGTTGTTTCTTGTTCATCAGCGGTCAATTCCACCAGTTGTTAATTTAGTAGTTTTTTGGTTGCTCACTATAATATTATTTATATTCTAGAAAGGTAACACCAGTAGGAAATCTTCATCAAAAAAGTAACGCTAATACCTTGTATTTAAGTGGTTCCATTCTTTCATAAAATAGTTCTAAATCCTTTTCTACATTCTTAAATCTTTTTTACTGATACTATTTTAGGAGATTTGGCTATAAATCTAAAATTACCTATGTTCTTTTTAGCTAATCTCTAATTCTTTGACTTTAACATATCTATACAAAATCCGAATTCCGCATTTGATGAATTATTTTCTGAAGACAGACACTCGTATGCCGACGTGTAGACTAGTACGGCATTCATTCTATTTCTGGCATTGCTACGACTCCACAGCGCTTATGCAACTGATGACTGCAAACCTACATGTTTCAGCTCGTTCCCATTTTTCAACCTCGTCGAAGTCATTCGAATCATTTTCACTATTTTCCAATAATAGAGAGCATAGTGCAATCAGGATTCCATTGCTGTTCCTTGTCTTGCTCTTGCTCTTGCTGTTTTTCCACATTCATATTATTCATACTCATTGAATCCAATTAGAGAACGACTAGAAATACGGGTCCGATGGGCTTCGATCCCATGAACTCTGGCTTCGGAGGCTTATGCTTGATAATCAGCACCCTTTCCTGACTGGGCCACGGACCCTATTTCATATTGTAATGACTAATTATTTAATCGTAAATAACATTAGGAGAAATTAACATTGCTAACAATCTTGACTCAAAGCAATAATAAGTGAGTTTAAAAATATTTTAGAAAAGTTAATGATACGCAAAACGTAACACAATAGTTCAGAAAATGCCTGTATCAAGTAAAGACAAAAGCATTAAAGCCTTTGCAATAGATATTGATGGAACATTAACAGAGAATGGTAGTGGAATGATCTATTTACCTGCAATTACAAAGATGCGGTTTCTTGAGAAAATGGGCTACAGAGTTTTTTTTGTTACAGGTCGCTCTTCGGTTGAGGCATATGTTTTGTCAGTGTTTTTAGGTATAACCAGGGTAGCGGTCGGGGAGAATGGTGGAGTTATCTCTAAAGGACCCGCAGATCATACAATTCTCGGAAACAAGGAATTGTGTATTAAAGGATATGAAACACTAAAACAATATCTGTCTAATGTAGATAATAAACCAGTATTTCCAAGAATGTCCGAGGTTGTGTTACAAAGGACTTTTGACATCAACGAAGGAAAAAAAATATTCAGAGAAAAAAAATTAAACTTGGATATAGTAGATAGTAAATATGCTTTTCATATTAATGAACTAGGCGTCAACAAAGCAAAAGGTTTAGCCCATGCATTAAAGTTCCTAAATATCGAACCAAAAGAAGTTGTCGCCATAGGTGATAGTGAAACTGACATTTCAGTTTTCGGGATCTGTGGATTAAGTATTGCATTAGGACACTCGGATGATAAAGTGAAGATACATGCTGATCATGTTGTAAATGGAAAAGAGGGAGTGGGATTGTGTGATGCTATTGATTACGTAACTCTAAATTATTTGAGATAGGAAATGAGCTTTAAGAAATTTATTAAACAGGCTAATGAGGTAATAAAATTTTCACTTGAGAAAATAGATCTCAAAGATGAATCTTATAGTCTTACTGAACCGGCCAAAGAGGATTTTGGTGATTTGAGTTGTAATGTTGCATTTTTGCTCACAAAAAAATTGCGAAAATCACCTAATGAAATTGCCTCCGTGCTAGTCAAACATTGTATTCAGTATCTTGATACAAAAGAACAAAAATCTAGACCATATGTTGCATCCGTTACAGCACATGAGAGCGGATACATCAATTTCAAAGGAAACTTTGACCTAATTGGAAAGGAGATTATAGCTGAAATCTTGTGTAATGATTTTTCCTACCTTGAGATAGGTAAACATAGAAAAGTCATAGTAGAACACACTAGCGTCAATCCAAATAAGGCGCTACATGTGGGGCACCTGAGAAATGTGGTAATTGGAGACACATTATATAGAATCCTAAAGGATACAAACCACGATGTTACAGTTCTGAATTATGTAGATGATTCTGGCCTACAAGTTGCAGATATTTTAGTAGGTTTTTTATATCTAAAATTGCCAATAATACCAGCTGACACGAACACAAAGTTTGATAGATATTGTGGTAACGAGATTTATGTAAAGGTAAATGAACTATACGAAAAGGATCCATCATTGATTGAAAAAAGAAAATCACTGTTAAAAAAATTAGAATCCGGTGATGCCGAAATTAGTTCATTTTCCTCCGAAATCACATTAAAAGTTCTTAAAGACCAATTGAAAACTTGTTGGAGAATTAAAGCCAGATATGATTTGCTTAATTTTGAATCGCATATCATAAATTCAAATTTATGGAAAAAAACATTTGAAAAATTGCGGGATGAAATAATAATAAAGAAAGAAACTGAAGGTGAGAATATTGGATGTTGGATTTTTGAATCAGTTGATGAAGGAACGAAAATAATTGTGAGGAGTGACAATACAGCAACATATATAGCGAAAGATATTCCTTATGCATTACTAAAAGTCGGAACAATTCCTGACCCATTCAAATATCAAGTTTTTATGAAACAGTGGGATCACACAAATTTGTGGATTACCACAAATGATCAATCAAAAAACATCTCTCATCCAGCATTCTTCCCTGCAGAATATTCAATAACTGTCATAGATAGTAGGCAAACAAGATTACAAAAAATAATTAAGGAGATATTGAATAGATTTAAAGCGAGATCAAATGAGTATTTACATTTGACCTACGGTCCTGTTTTACTTTCAAGTAGAACCGCAAGCATGTTGGGAATAGATACAGAAAATGGCAGGTCTATCCAAATGTCAGGAAGAAAAGGGATTTATGTTGATGCTGACTATGTACTTGATACTTTATATAGTAAAGCTAAGGAAGAAACAATGAGGCGAAATCCAGAAATTACTGGAGATGATCTTGAAACTACTGCGGAAGAAATAGCTATATCTGCCATGAGATATAGTTTAATCAAGAATGATCTTGAAAAGGAAATAAAATTTGACATGATTGATTCCATAAGTTTGGATGGAAATTCAGGACCGTATTTACAATACGCATATGCACGTTGTTGCCGGTTAATCGAAAAATCAAAAATAAAATCATATCGTGGCAATGTAAAGCGCCTTTCGCACAGCATTGAATATCGTATAATTAAACATCTTTCCAAATTTGCAATTGTTATAGAGGATACAACTAAAAACATGGAACCAAAGCTTATTGCACAGTATGCATATGAGCTCGCAACCATGTTCAATTTGTTCTATGAAAAAATACCCATATTGAAGGAAAACGATGTCGATATATCTAACGCAAGAATTTCTTTGGTTGAAGCCATACGTTTAATACTTAAGATAAATCTGTCTTTGATCGGTATTACACCTCTGGAAAGAATGTAGTGTTACATTGAATTGTTATTTTGATCTAGTATTTTTATGAAATATCCGCAAGTCATTACTTTTTTAGTTTTCTAATTGGTCCAATTGAGCAATTGCTCACAATTGGATTGTAAATTCTTAGCTCCTCACAAAGTTTGGTTACATCTCTTTTTGCCTCACTTTCTGTTTTTGTATTAATAACTATGTTGTAGCATTTGGCAGATCTAACTGATTCAACATTTGAATATCCACTTCTGAAGATGAGATCTTTTTTAATTGTTTCACCTTCCGGATCTCCTACTTGTACTTTATTTTCTATTGTAACGACGACAAGATATCTTACCATGGCATTTTTCTACATTATATTAATTTAGGTATTGAAATACATTTCTTACTCCTAGGACATAATATTTAACAAAGTTTTAATTATGTGATAAAAAAAATTTAATTCTGTTGCTTGGTCATGTAGCTCAGCCTGGTTAGAGCGAAGGTTTTGTAAACCTTAGGCCGTGGGTCCAAATCCCACCATGACCTGTTTTTTAATAGAACTACTAGCAGGAATTTAGAATTTAATATTTGGTTATGACGTGTATTCTAGATTGGTATCAATAATATTATTTTTTTAATTTACTAGTTTATATACGGATATTCTATACCCATCAAGCGCATATATTACGTAAAAGGATAATAATTACTGTATTGCCATAATAATATGGCCTTAGAAAAAACTAATAAACCCTAGGATATTATATTCCAAGTACAAATTGGATAGAAAAAAAACTAAAACGAACCGTAGTGATGTCTATGAGACAATCTACGTAGCAACGCATCCCACAAGGTTAAGAATTCTTATCCGACTTGAATCTGACAAAGTATATCCAAGTAAGCTAGAAGAAATGATGAAAGTAGACAGGAAGAATATTTCCTTTCACCTATCTAAACTGGAAGAAGCTGGTTTAGTGACCAGTGAATATGGTTTAAAGACCAATTCGAAGAGTAGGCCTATGGCTGTTAGATACTATTCACTTACAATTAAAGGCGAGGAATTGGTTAAAAAACTCAAGTCAGTATTATCAGAATTAGTCAATTACTAAGCAGAGCTCTAATAAACCGGATTTCTCTTTCCGTGCGTAATTGATTACCAGAGAATAAATGAATTCACTTTACAGGATCGAATACCAAAACCTTTTTCTTACACAATCATCCTCATTTGCATTGAAAATCACAATGGCAAATGAGGAAATTAAAGTAAACAATAACACATATAAAGTCACAATAAACGATCAAACGAGAATGTATGCTATGAAACTTAATCGACTTTATCAACAAGGTTTTAACGATGTTGACAGTTTTGACGAAATAAGCTCGGAAATTTCCAATACCATAAATAACCTTCTAAAGCATGGGTTATCTCCGGAAGTGCGTGAGGAGGATATGGACGGGGCAGTTAAACAACTATTACATATGTTTGACAAAGCCAAAAAGTGAGTAGAAATCTCCGATGTTAGCGTTCATCGTGTAACCTTGGATACTTAGATCTGGGTTACATTTGATTTTATAAACAAAAAAAGCGATAGGCTTTAGAGGAAATATTAATGTCCTTTAAAAGTAAGTGGAATAAACCCCAGTCGGAAAATATGGCGGTAAAAATTCTGGAAAGTATTAAATCACAACCACCTCTAAAACCAAGAATTGAGGAGGCACAAAAGAAATTAGAGCTTCAAATTTCAAAACTAGAAAGTATTTCTGTAAAGATTGTAGAGAAGGATCAGCTTATTTTTAAACGAATAGTACGTTCTATACAAAATCATGAAGTACAGTATGCTAAATTACTTTCAAATGAACTTTCGCAAATTCGAAAGATGAATAAAATGGTTGATTCTGCTAAATTAGCCTTGGAGCAAATACAATTACGCCTAAATACTATAACTGAATTGGGAGATGTTGTCGTCACTTTAACCCCAGCTATGTCTGTAATAAAGAACATACAAGGTGGATTATCATCGATGGTTCCTGAAGCGGACCAGTCACTCTCTCAGATTTCCGATCTAATGGGCGGTATATTGTCAGATTCTGCACAAATACCTAAACATGAAGTCAATAATGGAAGAGTATTAAGTGAGGAATCAACAAGTATCATTGAAGAAGCTACTACCCTAGTTGAACAAAGTATGAAAGAGAAATTCCCCGACCTTTCATCAATTAGCATTGATGAAAAAAGTACAGAAGCATCAACTTACTAAAATCCTATTTTTTACTACTACTAGCCTTAGCAATAAATTTAATATCTTTTTTTATTCTACTTATAGTCGGGTAACTATATCCCTTGTTTCTATAAGTCCTTATCATAGTCTTCCAATTTGCGAGTCGCCATTTGGCTTGCTCCTTAGTTAACATGCTAGTTTCCTTTTTTACGAAACTCTTCCTTCCAAGAATTAAATATCCACCATCTTGGGCTTTTTGTCTATTATATGCAAATTTTAGTCCTGAAACTATTGATTCAGAATGCAGAAGAGAGAAATAATACTTTATTTCTCTAAATTGGCGTTCCGATACGACCAACTTGATTTTTAATTCTTTTTCTATCATACTTGCATTATTTCAAGAATATTAAATAAATATTTCTAAATTCGAATTATGAAATACGTGGCAGAGATACTCCGTGCATGAATTCGAATATTAAATAAATATTTCTAAATTCGAATTATGAAATATAAAGTGGAATGGGTCGCTTGGGTATATTCAGTTCGATTAATTTTTAGATGATATGAGATACATCTTGATATAAAATAATGCCAATTCAAATTTGATATTCTTTACTTATTCCTTGGAAGTTACGCAAGTATTAATTAATTATATGTAATCATGAAAAAATATAATGATTCTATTTATGGGATCATACGACTTTATATTTTTTGCCAATCTTTTCTAGCTCATCTAAAGTATAAATCAATTGTTCTTTCGTATGTGAAGCACTTAATGATAGTCTCAATAATGCGCATCCTTTCTTAACAGTAGGAAATCTCATAGGATGAAGAAATATACCTTTTTGTATCAATTTATTGGCCAATTTCATTGTGAGTGTCTCTGAACCAACATGTATCGGAATTATTTGACTGCATGAATTTCCTATATCAAATCCGACCTTTCTTAGACCATTGTTCAACAACTTCACATTTGTAAAGAGTTTTCTCTGCAGATTTCCATTTTTTGCAATCCTAATGGCATTTAGTGCAGAAATGCACAAGTGATTTGGAAGAGCAGAAGTAAATATGAATTGTCTTGATTTATTTATGAGATAATCCCTAACCATATTGGTACAAGCAACATATCCTCCAAAACAACCTAATGCTTTACTCAGACTACTGATATGGACATCAATCATTTTATCAACTTTTAATTCAGAAGGTGTACCAGAACCATTTTTTCCAAAAATAAAATCTCCGTGAGCATCATCCACAATAGTAAAGACACCAAATTCTTTTGCTAAATTACAGATCGATTTCAAATTTGAAATGTCGCCTTCTATGCTAAATACTCCTTCAGTAACAAGAATTTTCTTACCTCTAATACCTCTTAATTTTCCTAAAAGATGTCCTGAATCATTGTGACGAAATATCTTGATTTTCGCATTACTTAACCGACAGCCATCTATAATGCTTGCATGATTTAACTCATCACTGAAAATCGTTGTATCGCTGTCTGCAAGAGCACTTAAAACACCCAATACAGACGAATATCCACTGGTATAAACTAGAGAGGATTCTGTTTTTCTGTGTTTACTCAAAGTTTGTTCCAATTTTATAACGTCTATGCCATTGCCTCCCACCAATCTAGAACTACATTGTGAAATTTCATCAAATTTCTTTGAAGTATTTTTTATTATTTCTTGATTTGAAGATAATCCAAGATAATCATTGGAATTAAAATTAATTATTTTCTTATTATCAACTATTGCAGATCCATTATGGTTTTCAACAATTCGTAATCTTCTATAGAGATTTTCTTTTTTTAGCTCATCAATATCTGCTTTAATGAATTCTTGTATTGAGTCCAATTCCCTGTATCATTTGGATATCTTTATTTGGTGCGTTTCCATTTGTAGTAAGGTAACCACCAGTAATGATTCCATTTGCCCCTGCCTGAAGTGCAAGTTTACCACCATCACTAAAATATATTTCTCTTCCACCTGCAATTTTCAAGATAGTCCTTGGCATGATAAATCTCCAAACAGCTATTGTACTAATTATGTCAATTGGATGAATTGAACAATTATCCAATTGCTTTGGCGTTCCTTTCCTTGGAATTAAGATGTTTATTGGAACTTCGTCTGGTTCAAGAGATGAAATAGAAAATGCTAGTTCTATTCGTTGTCTTGTGGATTCACCCATTCCGATAATCCCTCCACAACAAAGTTCTAGTCCTGCACTCTTCACAATCCTCGCAGTTTTGATTCTATCTGAAAAATCATGTGTTTTACAAATCTTTGAAAAGAAACTTTCACTGGTTTCTAGATTGTGGTTATACCTTTTAACTCCCAACGATTTTAGTCTTTGTGCCCTTTCTTGTGTCATGAATCCAAGTGAAACATTGATGTCTAGTTGTACTTCTTTTCTTAATTTTTCTATTACTCTACATATTTTTTCAAAATCGTTCTTTGAAGGTTCTCTATATGCACAAACAAGGCAAAAACTAGCTGCACCATGAATTTCTGCTTCTCTTGCTTTTTCTATAATTGTTTTGTCAGGCAGTAGTGGATATTTGGTTATCCCGGTTTCATAAAAAGTAGACTGGGCACAAAAGGAACAATCCTCAGGACAATTTCCAGACTTCGCGTTTATCAAAGATTCAACGTCAACACTCTCTTCATTAAATTTTTTAGTAATAAAATTAGCACAGTCTGCAAGTTTTATCACGTTATTGGTTGAAATTAATCTTTCTGCCTCTTCAAGCGAAATACTATTTCCATTAACAACCTTTTTCATACAAGAATCTATGAACTCGAAATCTTGCATCATTATTTCTTCGCTAGAACCCATAATTAATCTTTAATTAACCCGCCTCTTTTCATAAATTTCTTTAATCAGACCTAAACTCTATAGAGTTTCCAGAAGCACAACTGAAAGTCTTAGAACGAGTAATTTTGTATTATTGAATCAGAACTAGTTAAAACATTCTTGTCTAAAGATATGATATTATTCCTGTTGAATTCTAGGGGTATCGAAATTCAACATTCAGTTAGTATCTGTATTCAAAAACATTCAGATAATAGTTCACAATTAGAAAAGTAACTAGCATAAATCAGTGTTTTTTGGACATTTTGCAGTGATAAACTTCATTAAAACCCAAAAATCATATAGATGTTTTTATCCTAATCAAAAATTCAAAAAAATGCGAAAAACGTCATTTTTTGTCGTAGTTCTAAACGTCTAAAAAAGGACCCGTTTTTATGCAATGAAAAAAAACATGCATTTTTTTACTCTTATTCAGTATAAAAAATGTGATACCTTTTTTCAACTGGACGTATTTTTTTTGACCCAAAGGATTATCAACTTTTCATAAAAATGTAGATAATGAAATACTCTTTTGGATATTTGCGAGTTAGCACCGATGAGCAGACCGTACTAAATCAGAAGGTGGTGATCGAAAAGTGGGCAGCAGATAATGACTATAAAATTCTTGATTTTTTCGAAGATTCTTCGATTAGTGGCAAGATTCCTGCGGTTAATAGACCAGCGTTTAGAGAGATGCTAGATCTGGTTAGGAGTGATCGAGTTGACTCGGTCATCGTGTATGAATTATCGAGAGTTGGTAGAACATTTTGGGAAACACTAGACGCAATAAAATCAATAGAAGAATATTCTCCATTGATTTCTTGTTCACCAAAAGAGCTTTTTCTTCAGAGCACTGATCCAAGCGTTAGGAAATTGATGATAGGCATATTGACATGGGTTGCAGAAAGAGAAAGAGAGATGCTGATTCAACGAACAAAGGATGGTATGGTAAGGGCAAAAATCTCTGGCAAAAATATCGGACGTCCAAAAAAAATCCTTGATAAAGACACATTAATCAAAATGTTATCTCAGAACATACCAAGGAACAAAATTGCCAAAAACCTTGGAATATCGAAAGCCACTCTGTACAACCAGATTCGTATGATCTAGACAATAATCTTATTTAGTATGATCTAACTTTTTGCTGTATTTTTTCTACGATTTCGTACTCAATATCCACTAACTTTCTAAGATCCTCCTGTTCTATTGCTAGTGGAGGAATTATTGTAATTATATTTCCAAGAGTTCTAAGATATACCCCTCTTCTCAGTGATTCCGCTGCAATGTATTGTCCGATTGGAACTTTTTCTATCATCTTGATAGGATTTTTGCCTTTCCGTAATTCAACCCCACAAAGTAGTCCTTTTTGTCTAATGTCGTAACAGATATCGAGTTCTGCAAATTTTGTTAGAAGTCGATTAAGAACTAATGCATTGTCTCTTATTTTTTTGATAAGATTTAGCTTGTGATATAGATCTAAATTTGTTAGCGCAGCTATACATCCAACAGGGTGCCCAGTGAAAGTATGACCATGAAAAAGCTGCTTTTTTGCCCAATAATCTCCAAGAAATTCTTTGAAAATATCATTTGTTGTTAGTGTTACTGCCAATGGAAAATATCCACCAGTCAGTGCTTTTGCAAAGCAAACGATATCTGGCTCAGAATGCTGTGCCTTATACTCTATCATGTTACCAAGCCTTCCAAAACCTGTAGCAATTTCATCCAATATCAAAAGTGTATCATATTTTTTGCACAGGTCACTAATCTCTTTTTGAAAATTCTTAGGATATATATTAACTCCGGCTGCTATCTGAGCTCCACTCTCCATAACAAAGGCTGATATTTTTGACGAGAGTCTATTTAGAATATTTTCAATTTTATCAATATACTGTTCAAAGTTTTGCCGTCCAAATTTTTCATGTCTTATTGTAGGTGAGTCTACTTTTATTGTTTTTAGCAGCAGTGATTTATATGGTGAAAAGTAACCATCAATGTATCCTATCGACATGCAACCTATTGTATCCCCGTGATAACCATTCTTTAAACAAATGAATTTTTTTTTCTGTGTTTTTCCCTTATTGTTCCAGTATTGAGTTGCAATTTTTAATGCAGCTTCAATCGCAGTTGAACCATTGTCTGTGTAAAAAACTTTGCTCATTCCTTTCACCATGTTTGTCAAACGCTTCGCCAATTTTACCGATGGGTCGTTGACAAGACCGAATAAAGTAGAGTGAGGGAGAATATCAAGCTGCTTTTTCATGGCACTGATTATTTCTGTTCTATCATGTCCCCAAACATTACACCACATGTTACTAATGCCATCAAGATAACTTCTTTCCTTGGTATCAACAAAATTAAATCCCTTTCCAGACTCTATTACAATATTTTCTGAATTATTCCACATTTTCATCTGAGTGTACGGATGCCAGACGTATTTCTTGTCAAGATTATTACTATTCAATAGAAATAGTTCTAGCTTTGCATTATTTGTACATTAGCCCGAATTCTTCTTACTAGGGGGATTGTGGATTGATTTTTTTTTGGATAGAATGGAATCAAAAGCGACACAAATTTAAATTTTTTTCACACAATTGCATTAGCCATATTGATTTGAAATTGGAAGATTTAATGCGCTAGTGTCATGTATGACATAGTATGGATATAATTACAAACTACACCAATACATTTATCACTATTTTTGGTATGATCCAACTGTCAAGTTATTTGTAATGTCAACTTAAAGATATCAACCCTTTACTTGAAGATACTCTTCTGCAAAATAAGTTTATTAATAAATTGAATATATCAACTAAGTTATGAAAACAAAAATATCCATTATCTTGCTGTTCATTTCTCTAGCCTTATTAGTAATTTATGGTGCAGATGTTATCTCTTCGAAAGTTGATTCTAATGATGGAAAAAGCGGGTTTCTCCAATTGAATGAAGCAATTAGAGGCGGAGTTTTTGGTGGAGGTGCCGTAATACTGTCGATAATTGCCTTTGCAATTTCACTTAAGGAAAGATCTACATTGGTAGCTGTGCTTCTCTTTATAAACGGTGGATTAATCATAGCTGGAATGATTGGTTTGGCTGCCCAGGGTATGGAAGAAGGAGCAAGAGTTAATTCTACACTTCTTGGGACGACGGGACTAGGAATTTTACTAATTGCACTAGGTGTAGCAAAGATATTCCTTACAAGGAAAAAATAGTTGATTCATGAACTATTTTTATATTTCAAAATTCGAATTTAGAAACTTTTTTCTATAGATAAATAATAGCATAACATTTATTTAAAGTAATAATTTCTGTAAAACATGCGCCGCTGTAGCTCAGCATGGTAGAGCAAATTCAAAGGTTAGTACTTTGGAGCTTAACTGGCTGTTAACCAGTGGGCCATCAGTTCAAGTCTGATCAGCGGCGCTTTCTTCGATGTGATGTTAAATAAACAAAAGAATATCTATGGTTGAAATAATTTCTGTTACTATTATTCATATCAAAAGAATATTTCATATGATATTTCATAATTCGACTTTTGAAATACCAAAAATTAATAGTATTGTAAATTTTTTTGATATATTTCAAACATAATAAGCTTCATCTTCAAAATTGTATGATATCTAAGGCTATTGCATTGGCCAATAAATCAAGATGCTTAGAAGCCACTATGTACCCATTTTTTATTTCATGTTTTGAAATCCATCTATTTGATGAAGACCATAGCCTTTCTTTTCTGATTCTTTTGTCTAATGCTTCAACATCCAGTTCCATTTCTTCGATTTCCTCGGTGTCTGTTCTTTTTATTGTCAACAAGACCTTTCTGACCAAAATCCTGCTACCAAATCTCTGAGAAAAATCCCTGGCAGATTCATCGTAATCAATAAGTTTCATTTTAATCTGTTTCTTGTTTAGTACATCTCTACTTGTCAGCAGTCTATCATCAATAAATCTATCGTACGACATCCTGATATCTCTTAACGATGGTTGATTAATTAAATCCTTCAGTACCAAATCACGCAGATGAGAATTCATAGTATGGAGAATTGTTATTATCAAGCCCGCACCTAGTTAACTTAACAAGGCTCCCGTGATTCATATTTCCTTCATTAATTATAGCAATAATCCTAATACCTGAAATTTCGACCACTCCTAGATTTTTATTTTTATCAATAAACGATTCTGAAAATTCAATCAACCGCCCTTTTGGATCTAATTTTGACATTCTAATTTTTTTTGAGTAGCAGTTTTTACATGTATTTGAAGGTGGCCATATCTTTGAATTACAATTGTTGCATATCGGTATTCTGAATTTTCCCCTACTTAAGAAATCAAAAAATTCCTTCATGTCATTCTAAGGATCTTGACATAATTAAAGTGATCAATAATGAATAAACAATTTTGTTGGCGCAGCCCCAATTGTCTACAAATCGGAAATATTCGAATATTTTTACCATACGAATAGATGACAAAATAGTGTCATAGTTTCATTATTCCTATCAATTTAGTCCATTTAAAATAAAGATTAGTTTGATACATCATTCATCTGTTGGTGGTCATTTGTACGAGTGATGCTCTAAATTGGTAAATAATCTCAATTTTAGATTATTACGAAAGTATAAGAACTAAAGAAGAGGAGCCTGCTGCAGACATATTGTGTACCAGCCCACTTTTGCAGTCTTTCACCTGTCTTTTCCCGGCTATTCCTTTCAGTTGCTCACAAATTTCCACTGTCTGAGCGACACCAGTTGCTCCTAAGGGATGCCCAGTCCCTATTAAACCTCCACGAGGATTAATCGATAAGTTATCTTGTGAAACAAACCTTCCGCCCTTTCCTTTTTGGCAAAAACCTAGATCTTCATAAGCAAGAATTTCCATGATAGTAAATGCATCGTGAAGTTCCACAACATCCATCTGGTCTGGCTTAATATTTGTCATTGAATATGCCATTTTTGAAGCCTTTTTAGTTGATTGTATAAATGAGAGGTCAGAACTAACGTTACTAAAACTAGCAGCTTCTGTTGAACTTCCAATTCCTTCAATCCACACTGGACAATCTGTATAGTTTTTAGCTTCATGCTCATTTGTTAATAAAATTGCCGAAGCTCCGTTACAGATGTAAGAACAATCTAACATCTTTATAGGTCCCACCAGTTTCTTGGAATTCATGACATCATCAACTGATATCTTTTTCCTAAATAGCGCGTTGCGATTTAGGAAGGCATTTTTTCGATTCTTTACTGCAACTGATGCCATTTGTTCTTCAGTTGTTCCGTATCTACGCATGTGAGCCTTGGCAAAAAGTGCAGCCCAGTAAATAGGGGATGTAAAACCGCCTCTTGAAATATCCCATACTAATTTGGTTCCTTTAGTTTCCCTTATGTCTGCACCAACGACCAATGCCGTCTTACACAAGCCAGATTTTATCATTGAATATGCAGAAACAATCGCATTAGTGCCAGAATTACATAGATTGTCTAATCTTTGAGAAATTGCTGGCTTTATTCCCAAGTATTCTGAAATAATTGTTGAGCCATATTGAATGTCAGAAGTAGTGGACAATATAAGGGCATCAATCTCTATTGACCTATCTTTATAATGTTCTAATATTTTTCTACACGGATCACATGCCAACTCTTGAACCGACAAATCACTATCTTTAGTAAATGCTGAAGTGCACTGATCTACTATTGCTACTCTAGACATTTTCCGCCAAAAGAAGAGAATCCTTGATTGATTGTTCATTATCTTTTACCGGGTTTATCTGTAGAATCGGAAGTGATAGTCCACATGAACTAAACCGCTTTAGAGATTTGATGCATTCATCAACAGTCCCATAGATAGTTAGTGCCTCAAGCATAGAATCTGTTACGAACTTGGAGATATTTTCAATATTTTCAATGCCATGTTTCTGATATTCATTTGTTATTTGATTTACTTCATTCTCGAAACCATGTGATGACAAAAATTCGTTATAATATTTGCCCACTGCTACATAAAACGCCAGTGTTTTTGCAACTCTGATACGAGCTAAATCAGGATGCTTATTTGAGACAGCGGTAATAAAAACAGAACAAATGTCAAAATTCTTAGTTTTTTTCGCTGTTTTTGATCTGATAAGTTTTATTGTTTTTTCGAGTTCGTTAATTGGACGAAGATATAAGATTGTACCATCGGCTATTTCTGTTGCAAGTCTAATCATTCCTGAATTCACCGCACCAAGAAAAACAGGGATCTTTTTTCTTGAGGATGGATGCATTAACTTGATATTTTTTAATTTGAAAAATTTTCCGTTATAATTTATTGTCTCTCCACTTGTAATAATGTTGAAACACGCTACATATTCTTTCATTCGTTGTAATGGATGTTCAAATTTGATTCCATGCCAACTTTCAGCAAGAATCGGGGTGCTTGCTCCAATCCCTATAATGGCACGATTCAATGAAATATTGTCCAAAGTGGATGCAGCCATTGCCGAAGTTGCCGGTGTTCTTGAAAATATGCTTACAATTGAAGTTCCAAGTTTTATCCTATTGGTCAATGCAGAGATTGCTCCAAGCATAACAAAAGCTTCGCGACCCCAAGACTCTGGCATCCATATGGAATCTACATTAGCGTTGATATCGAGTAACTTTGCAAATTTTAAAATATCTTGGGCATTAAATAAACTGCTTGGATTATAACCAATTTGCCCAATCTGAACAGTCATTTTCTAAATATATGTACTATTTCTTTCGATGCTTCTTCAACATCCTTGTGAGAATCTATAGATCGCCAATAATTATTTAAGAACTTTTTTGCCTTTAATTTTTGTTTTTCTACCAACATTGGTAAAGTAACAGTCTCAAGATTTCCTTTATCCGGGAGATACTCAAAAATTTCATTTGAAAAATAGTATACTCCTGCATTGCACCACATATCCTTAATGGATGGTTTTTCTACAAACTTTGATACAAGATCGCCATTTGTTTCCACAATTCCAAATGTACTCTTTAGAGGAACTAAAGCTAATGTCATTGATCCTTTTTCAGATATCGTAAATGGATCCAAATCGGTCAAAATGTCTCCATTGATTACAAAAAATCCATTATTTGTATTTCCATTTTGAATTATTTCATTTTTTGCATTCTTTAGTGCACCACCTGTTCCAAGTGGAACATGTTCTTCGATGTAGCTTATGTTAACACCAAACTTTTTGCCGTCTGCAAGATGATGCTTTATTTTTTCCTTCAGATGTCCTACAAGTAATATGATATCTGTCATTCCAAATTTTTTTAGCCAATTAACTTGCAATTCTATTATGGGTTTATCCTTAATTTGGATCATAGGCTTTGGTCTATCAGTTGTTAAAGGTATTAGCCTTTTTCCCAAACCACCAGCAAGTATGACTGTTATCACTGTTATTGCTCACTTGCACAAATATTCTATATAAAAGTCATTCCAAATTAATTACCGCGGGCCTACTCTTTATTCTCGCGAATAAACGTATATCCCATCAAGAAAGACTCGCTGATCCTTGTTTTTAACTCTTGTCGATAACTCGATATTGGCAGCCGTCTGAGAAACATCCTCAAGATGGGGCCCAGAAATAATGATGTCCTCACCCTCAACGGTTACTTTCGTAGAATCCCCAACTATCTTTGAAATTCTTGCCTTTCTTTCCCCGAAAAAGTTTTCTACAAATACTTTACCATCTTTCACTTTAACTGTTATGGGAAAATGTGCAAACACCACTTTCATCTTATATTTATATCCGTTTTGTACCCCTTTTATCATATTGTTAATGATGCTTTTTGCCGTTTTAGAAATAGCGAAATCCTTTCTTCTTTTGCCATAAGGTTGAATCTTCACAATATTCTTTTCAACTACGAGAAAGGCTGGAAGCTTTGTGAAATCTTTTTTTATCGTGCCTAGTTTACCTTGTATTGAAATTGTTTTATCTACCATAGATACGGAAATACCTTCTGGTATTTCTAATGATGAAACATTTTCTTTAATAGACATATCCAACCAACACTCCTCCAACTCCCATTTCCTGGGCTTCATGGTGTGTCAAGACTCCTTTACTTGTTGAAACTATCAGGATTCCCATATTATATGCTGGAAGAAATTGTCTCTCCCAATTCAAGTATTGATTCTTCTTGACACTAAATTTTGGAGTTATTATTCCGCATTTGTTTATCTTTGCCAACAATTGAATTTTGAATTTGCCAGCTCGGGAATCATCTATTTGCTCAAATTCTCCAATATATCTGTGTTTTTGCATTACGCGCAGTACCTCACTGGAAAATCGTGAAGATGGACTTACTATACATTCTTTTTTTCTTCGAATTTCGTTGTTATATAAAGTGGTAAAAAGATTTGATAAAATATTTAATGCTGGCATCTCATTCACCTAATTTTCTATTCATATTTCCTGAAGCCCAATTTTATTGCTACTTCTCTAAAACATTGTCTACAGAGCATGATATTATAAGCCTGAATAAGCCCAGAATAGCATCCACATCTCTTGCACCATCGTGTCCCTTTTCCATGCACACGTTGTTTTCTACCAGTGACTTGATAATCCCTCGGCTTGGGCATTAAATCATCTCAACTCCCAGATTCTTAAAAAATTCGATAGCTTCATCTTTTGAAATTCTATGGTTTTTTCCCAGCTTTCTAGGGTTACTCTTGTTGAGTATTCTGTAACCTGGTCTAGATAATGATATACAGACATTCATTCCAAATATTCCAATATCGGGATTATATTTTGCTCCTGGGATATCAATGTGTTCACTGATTCCTATAGAAATATTTCCATAATTATCAAATGATGATTTTCGCAATTGGTTATTTTTTGCTTGTATTATTCTTTTAGCAAATTCTAACGCGTGTGTATTTCTTAATGTCACCTTGGCACCGATTGGCTCACCTTTGTGGATTCCAAAATCCCTTACATTATTTTTTGCACCACACGGAGTGGGTTTTCTGGATGTTAATTCTTCCAATCCGTTCTTGGCTCTTTCTAACGGTTCGCCAGATTTTCCTACTCCAATGTTTATTACAACTTTTTCCAGGCTAATTTGTTTCATAGTGTTCACTCTACTCATTTTAGTTGCTCAACTGAATTAATGAAGATTCAAGACCGATTGCCATGACAATACCAATTGGTAATTCTACGGTTTTTTCGCCTATGGAGACTAAAACACGTTTAGGTAATGAAAATGAGCCAGTTTTAATTTCCTGAACCTTCCCAATATTGCCGGCGTTCTCGCCTCTAGTAACAATGATGATGCATCCTTCTTTCAGCTGGACATGGTTTTTGATTCCAAAAGTTGGTAATTCAATCAAACACGTATCATCCACATTATATGATTCTTCACTTAGAAATGTTCTTCCGTCATCAAGACTATATTGATATAAATTTTTCTTTGAGCTAACCTTGGATTTGATCTTTTCCAACTTTAAATTTTTTTCATTAGAATTTATTTTTATTGGAAAAAGCGGAATTCCTTTTGAAGGAACAAATCTA
>Ga0209886_1000010_pt1 | contig 62075 bp, 64 predicted proteins | sample GWRWN2_40_50_FD_187229 | JGI IMG/M metagenome (GOLD analysis project Ga0209886, IMG submission 187229) | Riverbed sediment microbial communities from areas with no vegetation in Columbia River, Washington, USA - GW-RW N2_40_50 (SPAdes)... | ecosystem: Environmental > Aquatic > Freshwater > River... | reverse complement strand
TTTTTAAATTCAAATTATATTTCTTGGCATTCGACAATTGCGTCTTTAAATTGGAAACGTAATTTTTATAAATACAATTATTTTTACCAGAGATAATATTTGATATGATTACGGATATGACTGTCGGAATAAGCAATGTATAACTTCCAACAATTTCAATCCCTATCACAATTGCTGAGATTGGAGTTCTAGTACTCGCTGTAAAGAAAGCAAATATCGATATCAAAGTAGCAGACGTGGTGTCAATAGACATGAAAATTCCAAAAGAGTGAAATAATGTAATTAGGGCAGAACCAATAAGACCACCTATAACTAATGTTGGACCAAGTAGACCAGTACTATTCCGTGACGCATTAGAAACTGATGTGGCAAATATTTTCATTACAATCACTGGAAACATAATCCACAGTGGAAAAATTTGATGGTTGCCAACTGTTGCTAGTTGTAACCATCCATAACCCGTTCCTAATATTTCTGGAAAGCCAATTGCGAATATCCCAATAATTATTCCACCGAGCGCGGGTTTGAAGTAAAGTGGAATTTTCATTTTTTCAAAATGTATTTGAAAAATCTTAACCGTCCTTACATATCCAATTCCTATTAATCCTATAATTGCCGCAATTATGCCATATGCCGCTAAAGACTGAAGACTAGTTTTAGTAATAAACTCCTGTGGGACATATAAAAAAGATGGCCAATCTAGAATAATTCCTGAAATAATATAGCTTGTTATTGATGCTAAAAGCACTGGATATACTGATTTGATAATGAAATCCCTACGGTATAGTAATTCTAAACTAAAAATTGCTCCTCCAAAGGGTAACCTTAGGATCCCTCCTATAGTTGAACCCATTCCCGCAGCAATTGCAATACGAATTTCCTCCTGATCAAGTTTGAAAATTCTACCCATTATTGACCCAAATGTGGATCCTGTATGTGCCAGAGAATCCTCAACTCCACCACTCATTCCACTCCCTACAGCTAGAATACTGGAAAAAGATCTTAATGATGAAATTTTTAGACTAAATTTGGATTTCTTATTATGAAATTCATCACTAATCTCATCTATCCCATTCTTACCCATGTTCGCCGATAATTTTGTCGAAATTATTCCTACCACCAAGCCTACAAGTCCTAAAATAACTGGAATAAGCCATGGCTTCAAGACATACAATGAATAGTCGGAGGACAAATTTGCGACGTCTTCTGGATAAGGTTGAATATACCTTACTAGATCACTTAGAAAAAATGATGAAAAAATCCTAATTGATTCATAAGCAGTAATTACTAATAACCCCGAAATGACTCCAATGATTATGCCAATGACTGTCCATTTTTTCAGGTACACAAGATCGAGGGTTGTCCAGTCAAATCTCCTCACAAATCTTTCTGTATGTCTTGATAAATTCAATTTGATTTATAGACATTGTGAGGACATTTTAGGCTGATATTTATTGAGCTCAGTTAATGTTTACAACTTTTGTTAAAATTATTATCCTCAAGTATCTCGAACAAATTTTTATCTAGATTATCATTGCTATTTTGGACTTATAATACTCTCATATTTTAAATACTAATTTAAATTACTCAAAGAAATATTCAATTAACAATGAATATCTTTCTAATAGTAAGCAGCATATTTTGTGTGCTCCTTTTGCTATTTATCGCATATGCATTTATCAACAATAGTGAACTCAAATTGGTTAATGAAGCACCTACTTCTGGTACTAGTTCAGAAATTGATACATCATCTGACAATGAAACGGCAAATGAAACTGAAACCCAATAATAATAATTTCTTCCATTCACAAAATAATTTTGGTTCATTTTACAAATAGAGTACCATTTTGAATACCAAATGGTATTACATTTAACTTACTTTCAGATCGAATAATGCTTGTTCTGTTTTTATTGGAATAAAATTAATTCCTATGACACTTACTTGTATTGAATACTGACCTCCTTCCTCGAATTTATATGGAATTTTGACGATTCCTTCAGCAGTATGAAGCAATGGCTGTCCGGTTTTAGAAGACGCTCTGAAAACTTCGTTGTTCATTTTGGTAATTGCAAAATCATAATCTACATGGACTTGCACTGTTTGTGTAGATGGTTGTAAAAAGGTAATCATAAATTGTGAATCAACGTTTTTTGTAATTGGAAAGGGTTGAATTTGTAAATCAATATTGATGCTTTTTCCATCTGTAGCTGCTTTAGTATCAGGAGAAGTAATTTGCACCATATTCGAAATTCGTGTGCTATTTGTTGCTGTAGTGTTAGTATTATTTAACATATTCGAGGTTTCTTGTAAAAAACCAAAACCTGGTTCCTTGGACATTGGAATAATAACAAGTATCGCAAAGGAGAAACAAATTAGAAAATATATTAAACTAGTTTTTTCACTCATTATTATACATAAAAATAATTATCTAATAAATCTTACAATATCAGATCCTGTAAAAATATTTCTATTATTTCGTTGAAAGCAATTTTTTCAAAAACCTCGTAACGGAACGGATTTAAAGTCCCATATTTTCGTATAGAGGATAGCAAAGAGAGTAAGGTACTCAACGAATATTTGAGTGGATCCGGATTCAACCACCTCAATTTTGAGCTTCAAAGTATTATTGCATATACAAAATTAAATCATAAAAACAAACATTTTTCCATCATTAAGTTACTATATCTTTAATAAGTAAATTTGATAATCATTTATATGTATAACTTCGGACGTTCACGTACAGTACTTTTTTCCATGCTCTCTCTTGGTTTAATATTGATGGGAGCTACTTTATTACATTCAGTCTTTTCACAAGATACTCCTAACACGTTTTCTGTCTCCTCTATTATTCTTGGAAAGGATAAACCTCTTTCTGTGGCCTTTGATCAAAATACAAGTAAAATTTATGGAATATTTGCAACCAATAATGGGCAAAAGAATCTGCTCTATGTTATTGATAGTATTCAAAACAAAGTGATTGACACCATAAAGATTGGATCCCAAAATAACGATTTTCTATCCAATATTGCATTAAATCCTGTCAAAGGAATTATCTATGCGACAGGTCAGCATTTGGTTAACGAAAATGACACTACCATTGCATATGATTCATTATATGTGATCAACTCGAGTAATAATAAATACAAGAGGATTCAATTGTATAGTGAACCTGAAGAAGGTAAAGAAGGCGGTTTGGCAGGGATTTCTGTTAATCCTGTTACCAATATGATATACATTGGTTCATTATATCCTGACGGAGGAAAGCCAGGTATGTACGTATTAGATGGGGATTCATTACAATCTAGCCATATAGATAAATGGCAGTATGGAATAAAGGATATTCAATTAGACCCGGAATCTCATTTACTATATGCTGGTGCAAGATACGACAACATGATTTCAGTTATAAATGAATCAAATAATAAAATAGTTTATAATATAACAGCAGAAAGTCCAGTAGCAATGACTCTCAACAAGGAAAAGAAGATATTGTATGAAGTAGGCACTGATGGAAAAGTTAATGCTATTGACCTATCAAGCAAGAAGAATATCTCAAGTATCCAGGGGAAATTTGTAAAAAATATCTTATACAATCCAAATGACAAATTACTCTATATAATTGATCAAAACATGACCAACATTTTGTCTAAAAATTCAAACGGCACCAAAAGCATGGCTATAGCAGTAAACAATACCAACAATATCAACAACAAATTTGAAACCGATTTCATAGTTGAAAATATTGTCATCAATCCCTCAACAAACCAGGCCTATCTTTTTGGCTACGATGGAAATAATTCAAAATTATTTATTGTAAAAACACATTAATCTATCCAAAACTATACCGTCTAAAAATCATTCAAATGGGTTGGAATTGGAATTGCACTCTCATAAAGTGGATCTGTGAATTTATTTTATGTTAGACAAAATCAAGTAGAAAATGTATTCAGTATCAAGAAGAATGATGATTTCTAATAGAACTATTTTTGTCCATTCAGATCATGTGCTGACGGTATCATAAAGATATACTATGATAGCATTGATTAATATAATGATATCAAATGCAAAAAAGATACTTTTGTTTTGAATGTGGTGCAAATGTTGTTGAAGATAAAATGGAAAATAGAATAGCAGGTTGGTTTGGTGTTTGTAAACGATGCAATAAGAGTAGCATTCATTTAGTTAATTAATTTAAAAAACTATTATCATTAATTTATTCAAGGGATATGTGATGTAGCAAGACTATATTAGTTGTATTTTCGATAATCGTCCTCCCCCTCTCTTAGAAATGATGCAACAACTATATCGTATTTTCATTAACTTATTTTTAATGTCCACAAAATCACAGAAAAATATTTTTTCAATCTCTCATTTTTTTCTTTTGTTTGGTTCATTGATGAATTTTTGGATCTACAATGTGAGTAATGATATTGAACTACAAAAATAGTCTTGATGCCTTAATGACAACTTTGAGTTTGGGAGGGAAAATTACACAAGCTTCAAGCCATTTGTCCCGTATGTTAAATGGTCTAAAATACTATTCATTAGAAGTAACAATAAACGGGGATCGTTATCTTATCCAAGCATTTGAACAAGAAGCAACTGATCTATTTAATATGGCAATGACTATTCTTAATGAAAAAAAAACTGTAATGAAAAAAATTGAAAAAATTTGTAGGCAACCCACTGTGTTCGTTTTTTCTCCCTATTACAATATTATTCTAGTTTATCCAATCTTTCGGTAGATTATTATCTTTGATTTATTTTATTCAATCTGTTGCAAACAGAAGGGAATGATTGGATCAATCTTACTGTAAAATTTAGTAGTAACTGTAAGACTTGTGGAAAAAAAATATCAAAGGGTGAATTAGCATTATGGTCAAGATCAAATAAATCAATAAAACATGTTGAATGCCATACAAGAGATTTATCAAACCCATCCTATGTTACAATTAATTCTAAACAGCTAAAGTGTGCGATCTGTGGATCATTAGCTGGATGTACTGTATGCGAATTTGAGAAAAATTGCGATAGAGCACTTGTTTCACAGTTATGTGTATGTAAAAAATGCTATGATGATGAGAAGGCCTTAGAAAATTATTATGATGTTGTCAACTCTTTTGTAACCAGTAAGAAACCATAATAATATCTATTCTCCCTCAGAATTCCCAAGTTATAACATTTTTATTGAAATATTCTGAATTTTATGAAAAGTGAATAAATAATAGGTACTACTAGTCTATTTAGATGGATATTCGGGGTTATTATGCCATTCTTGGAATTCCAGAAGATGCTAGTTTTCAAGAAATAAGAAAATCCTATCGAAAGCTTGCAAAAAAATATCATCCTGACAGAAACAAATCGTCCCATGCAGAAGAGACTATCAAAAAAATAAATGAAGCATTCGAAATTCTTTCTGACAAAAGAAAAAGAAAACAATACGATTTGGAATCATCTAATATATTTGATCTAAAGGATTCAAATAATGAAGAAAAAGAGGAAAATTTATCAAATCTAAAACAAACGAATTCACATAAATTTGCAAACACGGAGTCCAAAAATAATGTCGGTTATGATAACTTACTTCTAGATACCATAAGAAGTAGATTTCATATTCTTATTGAACCTAGCTTGTGTTTGGCATTTGGTGGATGTGAATCCATAGCACCAAAAGTGTTTGTAGTGGATAAAAATAAACACATTAATCCAAAGGCAAGAGTCGAATCAGAAACAGCTGAGCCTTTAGATAGGATCATTATGGCAGCTCAAGCATGTCCAACAAAAGCAATAAAGATCATAGACAGATATACCGGACATCAAATATATCCTTGACAAAAATATAATATTATTGATTAAGCAGTTCTACTCGTTAATCATTTGTCATTAAATAATCTCCTATGTTCTGCCATGATGCACCTATTAAATACAATATCAATCTTGTTATCCAAGGCAATTTTTTCTGCTTCTGTATTGTGAATTCCTTCTTGCAACCAGATAATTCTAATTCCAGGTTTTTTAATAGAATCTTCTATCACTGGATAGACATCCTCAGAAGGTCTGAATACGTCAATTATTTCTACTTGAGATTTTATATCTGATACACGTGAATATGTTCTTCTACTGAGTATTTCGCTAGCCGTTGGATTCACTGGTATTATGTTATAGCCTTTTTCTATCATATATTTAGGAACATAGTGGGCGGCCTTACCGGGATTTTTTGACATTCCTACAACTGCTATGTTTCTAAGATTGTAAATTTTTCGAATTTCCTCATCCGTGTGATTATCTGTTATACTCATGATGATCTATCGTGGTAATCGTTTAAAATGATTTATGAAACAAATTGATGTTATATGGTATTTATATTGAACAATTTCTATTCCTGGTGTGAAATTATCCCGGAAAACTCATGCATATAGCTCTCAGAGAAGTGAAAGTAAGAAAATAGAGAAATCTAAAAGAAGAAAGAGAAATATTCCAAGATCTTGATAAAATTTAAAAGTTTTATAATAAACAGAAAAAACTTGCTGAATAATTAAAATCTAATTTGGAAAAGTTCTAAAATTTCATATATATTAGAAGCTTAGAAATATTTGCGATAAGGCATATATATGAGAATAAAACATAAATATAAGAAACAAACCTTGTCTCAATTTTTATGGGTGATTAAAATTGGTTAAAGATATTTCTTTGTTCAGCGACCGTTGTCCAAGATGTGGAAAAGGTCCAATGGTCACAGATAATTCAAGCGGAGAAATGTTTTGCGGAAATTGTGGATTTGTGGTTACAGAACGTATTGAAGAAACTGGACCAGAATGGAGGGCATTTTCAAAAGAAGAACATGAGGACCGTAGTCGTGCAGGTATTCCAACATCACTTGCAATGCATGATATGGGACTTGCCACAATAATTGGACCAGTTGATAAGGATGCATCTGGAAAGCCATTATCAGCATCCATGAAAAGTACTATTGAAAGATTAAGAACTTGGGATAGTCGAAGTCAAGTACATGAACCCGTGGATCGCAATTTTAGGCAAGCTTTTAGTGAATTGGATAGACTAAAAGATAAACTTGCAGTCGGAGATGCTGTAATCGAAAAAGCTGCCTATGTCTATAGAAAAGCCCTTGAAAAGGGACTCGTAAGAGGAAGATCCATCTCTGCCCTTGTAGCAGCTGCACTTTATGCCGCCTGTAGAGACACCGAAACTCCGAGAACATTGAAGGATATTGCTCATGCAAGTAATATTAAGAAAAAGGATGTGGCCAGATGTTATAGGTTATTGATTAGAGAGCTTGACTTGAAAATGCCTGTAGTAGATCCTGTTAAATGTGTAGCACGAATAGCAAGTAAATCCGGACTTTCTGAAAAAACTAAAAGAAAAGCTTTAGACATATTGAAAAAAGCTGAACAAGGTAAAATTTCTGCAGGAAAAGATCCTATGGGCTTAGCTGCTGCTGCCTTGTATGTAGCTTGTGTAATGAATGGTGAAAATAAAACTCAAAAAGATGTTGCAGAAGCTGCAGGTGTAACTGAAGTAACAATAAGAAATAGATACAAAGGTCTAAAGATACATTTAAAATTATAACTTTTTTATTTTTTATATTATATTTTCTAATATTTGAGTTGTCCTATCAGATAGTTACTACGTATAAGAACTATAAAAAAAGATAAAAAAAAGGATTTTTTAAATTACTTGCCACGGTCTTGTTGCAAATGTTATTCCAAGTCCAGCGCCAATCACTATCACCTGATATGCTACGTTACCCCATGGAACGGGCTTTAATATATACGGGCCCGATACTTGAATAGTTTGACCAGGACCCAGACCAGGACCAACATGTTCTATATTTAACTGTGTATGAACATGGTAAACACCTGGTTCAAGAGCTTTTGCAGTAATTGAATATGGAACTGTTCCTTGTGGAGGAATATCAAATATATTTCCTGGAGGATCTCTTGCAATAAATTCCCATCTATTACCAGCGTTGGTTGACTCGCTAAATAATGACAACCATGCTCTTAGTGGTTTGTTTACAAGACTTTGTAGATTTCCAGTCACTATGATCTGGTCTCCTGTATTCAATGCCTGTGCTGAGAATGCTTCATCTTGAATTCTTACGAATCTACTTTGAAGCTGAGCCTGAACACCATGTCCTTCAGCTGTTTGAGCAATTGTTACCATCGTCGAAGTGGACATTACTATTGCAAATAGTGCAACTACCCCTATCTTTATGTTCGACGTATAATTTACACCTAGCCATACCAGAAAAAACGAAGATATATGCTTTGCTATGACTTTACTTTCTCATTGCATCTTTGGTTATTAATTAATGATAATATTGACTTTAGCACACAAATATTCTTAAAGCATGAATAGAATTAGTAGGAATTTCTAATCAAAAAAGTACACTAGGGGGTCTCAGACGCAAAATTTAAAAAGGAATCCTTTGATGGTAAAGACAATGACTTATCCAAAGGGATACAGCGGTGGCGGCGGCGGCGGTGGCCGTACCAGTACAGGCGGTAGTAGCGACGAAATTGAACGTATGATAGGACGACGCGTTGAAAAAATGGGTTGGATTTACATTTTGGGATTTGCTCTATGTTGGGGTGCAACAGCTGGTGGCATTTATGTGAGTGTCACTGTTTATCCATGGGCATATCCTCCACCAAGCGCATATTATGCTCTATCAGTATTAACAGTCCTTATATCACTAGGATTCTTTTTCATATGGAAAATGACACATGAAAGACTGGGTCACACCTAATTTTTATTTTTTATTGTAATTATTTTTTTATTTTTCGACTTCTGATAGCTACTTTGCGATCATTAGAATAATCTAACTTTAACTTTCAAATAATCCATAAAACAAATTTTTCTAAAAGTTTTCAAAATGTATCAAAATTATCACCGGCAGTAATTAAGAATATCAGAATAAAATTTTATATAGAACCTTTAGGAGACATTTGGTAATGGTCTGGCTTAGACGCACTACACACTATCTATTCATAGTTGTAGTTGCTGTAAATAGTACATTATTGACAATCAACGCAGGAGACTACATCTTCTATACTGATTGGGCGTGGACTTCATTCGTGGTATTCTCAATATCCCAATCAACTATGCTTGTAGTTGGTGCAATCTATTACATGCTATTCACCGGCGTACCAGGGACTGCAACATATTATGCAACAATCATGACTATCTATACATGGGTAGCCAAAGGAGCTTGGTTTGGACTAGGATATCCATACGACTTCGTCACCGTACCTGTCTGGATACCTTCAGCAATGCTGTTAGATTTGACATATTGGGCAACAAGAAGGAATAAACATGCTGCCATTATAATTGGCGGAACATTGGTTGGACTTTCATTGCCAGTATTCAATATGATCAATCTACTGCTGATCGCAGATCCTCTGGAGACTGCATTCAAGTATCCTCGGCCGACGTTACCTCCATACATGACTCCCATTGAGCCTCAGGTCGGTAAGTTCTACAATAGTCCCGTAGCGCTAGGATCGGGAGCAGGAGCTGTACTAAGTGTTCCAATAGCCGCGCTAGGTGCGAAACTCAATACATGGACATATAGATGGATGGCTGCATGGAGCAAGTGGGATTAAAACCACATCCTTTTTTATTTTTATTTTCTTTTATTTAGAATTTTAAATTTACATTAGGAAAGGGTTATTTTAATAAGAATTCTTTTTAATGCAAAGTATAAGTTCTAGCTTAGCTTTATATTGCAAGATGTCGAAGGACAATTCGCCTGACGAGAGTATTACATGTGACATTTGTGGCAATGTAATTGAAGCATGCACATGTTCTTGTCCTTATTGTGGAGAACGAGATTCATGTGAATGCTGTTTATATGATGCTGCTACAGGTGGCGGATGATTTTATATTTTATATATCAATTGATTTAATTAATAACTTGGAGAAGAATGTAATTCATTGTCTTTTTTGTCCAATGTGAATTCTATATCTTGGTTGATTGGTGGACCACAAGGGAGTGGTGTTGATTCAGCTGCTAATATTTTTGCAAAAACATGTGCAAAACAAGGCTTTCATATTTTTGGAAAAAGGGAATTTTATTCTAACATTAAAGGAGAGCATAGCTATTTTACAATAAGACTATCAGAAAAACCTGTAAGTTCGCACCTGGAAGAAATTAACATGCTTGTATCATTTGATGCTGAAACCGTTTTCAGACACGCAGACAAAGTATCTCCCGGTGGCGTGATAATATATGATTCATCTCTTGCTGAAACAGTTTTAGAGGAAGTACCCACAATCGATCTCGAAGCAAATAAGAGAATAGGTAAATTATTGAAGGACTCCGGACTTTCTCTTAATTTAAGTGGAATGCTGGATCTCGCAAAGTCAAATGGTTGCATTGTATATGGATTGCCATATTTTGACATGATAGAGGCAGTAGCAAAAAATATGAACGATCCTAAATTAAGTAAACTCTCTAGAGTAGTTAATGTTATGGCAATATCGGCATCTATTTCATTACTTGGTATCAATAAAGATAAAATAATTGGTGCTATTGAGGAGGTTTTTGGATCAAAGCCCAAACTACTTGCCAGTAACATAGAAGCAGCACAATATGCTTATTCCTATATAAAAACTAAATTTGATACAAAAAATGTTAAATTCAATATTACACCTAAGGAGGCCTTAAAAAACTATCTTTTAATTTCAGGCAGTCAAGCTGCTGCAATTGGGAAGATACTTGGTGGCTGTAGATTTCAAACATATTACCCCATTACTCCAGCAAGTGATGAAAGTGAATTTTTAGAATCAAATCAGATCATCGAGCAAGCTGATGGTAAAAATGGGTCTATAGTTGTTATACAAACTGAAGATGAAATTGCTGCAATAACCATGGCAATTGGCGCTTCATTAACCGGGGTCAGGACAGCCACTGCAACATCTGGTCCTGGGTTTTCTTTGATGGCTGAAGCACTGGGCTGGGCTGGGATGAATGAGGTTCCTTTAGTAGTTACAATGTATCAAAGGGCTGGACCTTCTACCGGATTGCCCACTCGACATGAACAAAGTGATCTCTTGTTTGCTATAAATGCAGGACATGGTGATTTTCCAAAAATAGTACTGGCTTCTGGAGATATTGAAGAAGCTTTTTACGATTCCATCAAGGCCTTTAATTTTGCAGAAATTTATCAATTACCAGTAATTCATCTACTTGACAAAGCAATTAGTAGTAGTATACAAACGTGCAAAAATTTTAGCAATGAGCTCAAAATTGAAAGAGGAAAATTCAAAAATGTTGTAGACAAAAGTCAAAGTGAGGGTACAGCGGGTCATTTTCAGAGATTCAAATTTGAAGATTCACCTATTTCTACAAGAGTCCCTATTGGAACAGAAAATGCAATATTTTGGAATACTGGCGATGAACACACAGAGGAAGGTCACATCTCAGAAGATCCTGAGAATAGGATCAAGATGATGAACAAAAGAATGAAAAAGTTAGATCTTGCATTAGAAAAAATAGCTGAAGATGATAAAGCGGTGTGTTATGATTTTGATTCAAATAGTAATGGTGTTGTTGTAAGCTGGGGCTCCACAAAAGGTGCAATTTTAGAAGCGTTGGAAAAATTGTCTGAAGAAGGAAAGAAATTAAGATTTATTCAGATTCGATTACTTCACCCCTTTCCTACTGAAACTGTCAAAAAATTTTTGATGGATACTAAATTAGTTATAGACGTAGAAATGAATTATTCATCACAATTAGGATCACTAGTACAACAAAACACTGGTAGAAAAATTGATTATAGAATAGTAAAATACAATGGAAGACCAATATCCTCAACCGAAATTTATATTGCCCTAAAGACTATATTATCTGGTAACAATGAAAGGAGGATTGTATTAGATGGCGGAACTTAAACTAGCTGATTATAAGACAACAGTACACAATGATTGGTGTCCTGGTTGTGGAGATTTTGGAATATTAAATGCGATTCAAATGGCATTGACTGATATGCAGATACCTAGACATAAAGCAATTATTTTTTCGGGAATTGGTTGCTCGGGGAAAACACCACATTTCATTAATGTCTACGGTATTCACACTTTGCATGGTAGAGTGCTACCCTTTGCACAAGGCGCAAAAATTGCCAATCCGGATCTAGAAATAATAGCTGTTGGAGGTGATGGGGATGGTCTTGGAATTGGCGTTGGACATTTTGTTGGAGCGGGTAGGAAAAACGTCGACATTCCATATCTTATATTTAACAATGCAGTTTATGGTCTCACTAAGGGACAAGCTTCCCCTACCTTGAGATTGGGAGAAAAAACAAAATCACTTGTAACGCCTAATACTAGTAATTCTGTAAATCCTATTGCGTTAGCTTTGGTATCAGGATTTACTTTTATTGCACGTTCATATTCATATGACGTCAAACATCTCAAAAATACAATAACAAGAGCCATAACACACAAGGGGCTAGCCTTTGTAGATGTTCTTCAGCCATGTCCAACATACGATGACATCCATACTAGGGAATGGTATCAAGGAAAAAACAATCTAGACTCTGACAAACCGAAGCCTAGAATTTATAAAATTGAAGAAGCTGGATATGATGGTACAATACACGACGAATCTGAAGTCAATGAAAAGATGTCGAAGATTTTAGAATATTCAAGCGAATGGGGGGATAGGATTCCGATTGGTATCTTTTATCAGAACGAATTAGTTCCTTCATACCATGAAAGAATCGCTGAAAATATTAAGGATTATTTTGTTAGGCCACCTTCTCATCAGGCAATTTCGGACAATGAAAATAAGCCTATTGCAAAAATTGATAAGATTTTACACAAACTTAAGATCAATTAGCGTTGAAAAGTTCACACTAAGTAATAATTGGCAGTGGAAGAATTCTTTACATTATTGGAAATAGCCAACTATAGTCATAAACCATGAGACTATAATGAATTATGAGGGATCACATTTAAATTGCCTTATTCATGCTTCTTAAATTACATCGACCAAACCGATGGGGAACATATTCTGGATAGGCTTAATCGCTTATCCAGAATAATTATTAATTTTGGTCTAAAATCTGTAAAACTACAGTAAGGATTATCTTGATTTCTTATCTAGTTGCCTAATAAATTCAGAGAATTTATCTTTGGGTATAACTGCTCCACTAGCTTTCGCATGACCGCCTCCACTGCCAGATAGCGCTGAGGATAAGCTGTTAACTATTCTACCAAGATGAACTTTGCATTCATTTGATCCTCTAATGGAGATAATACAAGAATTAATTTCTTCTTTAATCTTATACACAAGGGCAACTGGCTTACCAGATATTCCAAGTACAAAATTAACCACCATGCTAGATGGCAATTCAGAATTAATCCGAACATAGGCCAAATTCTTATTTAAAACGATAGAGTTTTCAATCGACTTTACTACTGATAAGACCTTCCTTGCATGTTTTTCAGCCCTTAGGAAACCACCTTCGATATCATGTGGATATTTGTTTTGTGATAAATCATCTACTATTGTCATTAGAAAATCATTGTCATGTTGGCTTGAAGAAATCATGTAAGACAAAGCGGTAGCTTCAAGCATTAAAAATTGTCTGTCGAATCTGGACACTAAATTTGATGCAATAGGTTTTGTCTCCAAATAATCTGTGAGTGCCGCAGCAGCAGCGATAAAGGCTGAATAGGAACTAAATTTTCTTTTATACTTATTGTATATATGAATAGTTGTACATTCATCCGTGCTATGGAAGAGTTTGACTCCAATTTTTTTTAATTCCAACAAGATTTTCTTATCCAAGTCGTGATGATCAATGTAAGTGACCTTGCATTTTGCTTCAATCATTTCCTTCAATATTTGAACAAATTCATTTTCATTCTTTTTACTTAATCCCAGGTCGCATATGAATAAATGATCTATTTTGGTTAAACTATTAAAAATACTTGATACCATACTACGTAATGTTTTGATCATATTTGCGTAATCAACAAGAATTACTGTATTAACCTTGAATGCAGTTTTGATAAGAACTGCCGAAGAAATACCATCAACATCCTCTTTGTGCGATATGCAAATCTTGTTCTTCATAGACCAAGTATTTCCTAATGTGTGAATACTTTAAGTGTACCTATTTCAAATTATGATTCTAGAGGCTAGACTAATTCTGCTATATGACATATTAAATATTTTGAATTTTTTTTGCTGGGCGAAGGTTTATATTTTAATCAGACAAGAATTTCTAGGAACGCAATCGTAAAGGCGGCGTCGTAGATGATTTTTGGTCAGTTGGCCATTTCATGATTCATCGACCTCCAGTTGCGCTCATAATATGGAGATTCAATTACAAAATTGAATCTGACATGGTTACACAATATGCACAATAACTTGATTGTCCGACCGTACTATTTTATAATAGATTAAGGATCGACTCCGGTTGATCCTGCCGGACCCGACTGCTATCAGAGTGAGATTAAGCCATGCGAGTCAACGTAGCAATACGTGGCACACGGCTCAGTAACACGTAGTCAACATAACCAAAGGACGTGGATAATCTCGGGAAACTGAGGCTAAACCGCGATAGACCAAGATACCTGGAATGGTTTTTGATCAAAATCTATATGGCCCTTGGATTGGACTGCGTCCGATCAGGCTGTTGGTGAGGTAATGGCCCACCAAACCTATAACCGGTACGGGCTCTGAGAGGAGGAGCCCGGAGATGGGTACTGAGACAAGGACCCAGGCCCTATGGGGCGCAGCAGGCGCGAAACCTCTGCAATAGGCGAAAGCCTGACAGGGTTACTCTGAGTGACTTTCGCTAAGAAAGTCTTTTGACATCTGTAAAAATGGTGTAGAATAAGGGGTGGGCAAGTCTGGTGTCAGCCGCCGCGGTAATACCAGCACCCCGAGTGGTCGGGACGATTATTGGGCCTAAAGCATCCGTAGCCGGTTTTACAAGTCCTCCGTTAAATCCAACTGCTTAACAGATGGGCTGCGGAGGATACTATAAGACTAGGAGGCAGGAGAGGCAAGCGGTACTCAGTGGGTAGGGGTAAAATCCGTTGATCCATTGAAGACCACCAGTGGCGAAGGCGGCTTGCCAGAATGCGCTCGACGGTGAGGGATGAAAGCTGGGGGAGCAAACCGGATTAGATACCCGGGTAGTCCCAGCTGTAAACGATGCAGACTCGGTGATGGACCAGCTTAATGCTAGTCCAGTGCCGCAGGGAAGCCGTTAAGTCTGCCGCCTGGGTAGTACGGTCGCAAGACTGAAACTTAAAGGAATTGGCGGGGGAGCACCACAAGGGGTGAAGCCTGCGGTTCAATTGGAGTCAACGCCGGGAATCTTACCGGGGGCGACAGCAGAGTGAAGGTCAAGCTGAAGACTTTACTAGACAAGCTGAGAGGAGGTGCATGGCCGTCGCCAGCTCGTGCCGTGAGGTGTCCTGTTAAGTCAGGTAACGAGCGAGACCCCTGCTTCTAGTTGCTACTTCTATTCTTCGGAGTGGAAGGGCTAATTAGAAGGACTGCCGCCGCTAAGGCGGAGGAAGGAGGGGGCTACGGCAGGTCAGTATGCCCCGAAACCCTCGGGCCACACGCGGGCTGCAATGGTAAGTACAATAGGTTCCGATCCCGAAAGGAGGAGGCAATCCCGTAAAACTTACCTCAGTTATGATTGAGGGCTGAAACTCGTCCTCATGAATATGGAATCCCTAGTAATCGCGTGTCATCATCGCGCGGTGAATACGTCCCTGCTCCTTGCACACACCGCCCGTCGCTTCATCGAAGTTGGTTTCAGGCGAGGTGGTGCGATATTGGCATTATCGAACCTGAGATCAGCAACGAGGGAGAAGTCGTAACAAGGTGGCCGTAGGGGAACCTGCGGCCGGATCACCTCCTTAAACTAGAGGTCGGACAATCATGTGTAAAATATTGTGTAACTAAATCATATGCAATTTCTTCATATATTGAAGAAATGAAGGATGAAGCAAGCACATGGCTTGTAATGATCGTCATACAAAAGAACAAATGATCCACTTGACAGAAACGTGGCAAATTGATAATGTAGGAATTCCCGTAAAATTGAATGAGTTGAAGAACATCGAATTCTAGTAAGAATGCTGGTGCAAAGACGCCGGTTGGAGGATGACTCGGCTTGATAAGTGATGAAGGACGTGGCAAGCTGCGATAAGCCTAGGGTAGGTGCATGCGACCGTTGATCCTAGGATTTCCGAATGAGGTCTCTCAATAACTCCCATGCTTACGCTTGGGAGAACGAACTGTCCGAAGTGAAGCATCTGAGTAGGACGAGGAAAAGAAATCAAAGAGATTCCGTAAGTAGCGGCGAGCGAAATCGGAAGAGCCCAAACTGAACCTGTTACTGTAAGGTAATAGGGATGTGGTGTGCCATAGATCTAATTCCTGTATTTATAGTCGAAGTATACTGGAACGTATTGGCATAGATGGTGATACCCCAGTAGACGAATGAATATTGGTTTTTACTATGGCAAGAGTAATTGGCCTTGACAGTGGCCAACGAAAATAGGTGAAAATAGCATCTAAGGCTAAATATTCATCAAGACCGATAGCATACTAGTACCGTGAGGGAAAGTTGAAAAGTACCCCGGAAGGGGGGTCAAAAGCGCCTGAAACCAACCGGTTACAGACGTTTACAGCTTGAAAGGATCTAGGTGGAGGTTCCGAAAGGGGCTAAAGCCTTCTAGAGTTGTAAGTTCCGTCTAGAAACACGGGCCAGGGAGCTTGTTGTTATGGCGAGCTTAACCCGTTAAGGGGTAGGCGAAGGGAAACCAAATTCGCGCAGCATTAGTAAGGCGAAGGATCTGAAAGGGTCTTGAGTCATAGCAATAAGGCTAGAAACCGGACGATCTATTCCTGGACAAGATGAAGGTGAGCGAAAGCTCGCTGGAAGTCTGAAGGGGTCCTGACGTGCAAATCGGTCCTCAGATCTGGGATTAGGGGTCAAAAACCAATCTAGTCCGGTGATCGCTAGTTCCCACCGAATCGGATCGCAGTCCTACCTTAGTTGAGATGGCCTGTGCTGTAGAGCACCGATCGGATAGTAAGGGTTCGAAAGAGCTCGCTATCCATTCGAACTCCGAATGTACAGGCGTCATAGAAACTAGGAGACGGGTTTATGTGGGGTAAGCCTCATAACCGAGAGGGGGACAACCCAGACTAAAGTTAAGGTCCCCAAATGTTTGCTAAGTGTCAAACAAAAGGGTGTCTTAGAGCAGAGACAGCAGGAAGGTAGGCTCAGAAGCAGCCATCCTTCAAAGAGTGCGTAACAGCTCATCTGCCGAGCTCTGAGGCCCCGAAAATGGACGGGGCTCAAGCAAACTACCGATACTTTAGATCACCAACAATGTTGGTGTATGGTAGGTGGGCGTAGTGATTGGGTAGAAGCTGGGTTGTGAAATCCAGTGGACCGATCGACTAGTGCAGATCCTGGTGGCAGTAACAGCATAGCCGGGTGAGAATCTCGGCGACCGTAAGGGCAAGGGTTTCCCGGCAATGCGTCGTCAGCCGGGAGTTAGCCGGTCCTAAGAACAACCTCAACAGAGTTGTCCGAATGGGAAACTGGTTAATATTCCAGTGCCTTGAAAGATCGTTACCACCCATCTTGCTACTTCAGGATAGGGCAAGCAGAATCGTCGTTCTGTCCAAGTTTTCAAGTTTTGGGGAGTGTCATAATGACGAGATCCAAAACGAGAGATGAATGGTCCTCCGCAAGGAGGATTTGCTCGAATCCAGGAGACAATGAAAACGAGAATGGGGAGAATCTTTCAAGACCGTACCGAGATCCGACACTGGTGCCCTAGATTAGTAGTCTAAGGTCTATCGGGTATACCGTATGGCGAGGGAACTCGGCAAAATAGCTCCGTACCTATGGTATAAGGAGTGCCTGCGGTTTTTATGAAGAATAGGAACCGCAGGTCGCAGTGACAAGGGGGTCCCGACTGTTTAATAAAAACACAGGTGGTCGCTAGTCCGAAAGGATGTGTACGGCCTCTGTATCCTGGCCAGTGGCGGTACCTAAAACCTGGGTTCAACTGGGCTAAGGGCCGCTAAACGCCGGGAGTAACTCTGACTCTCTTAAGGTAGCCAAATGCCTTGTCGGGTAAGTTCCGACGTGCATGAATGGAACAACGAGGGCCCCGCTGTCCCCGCCTACAACCCGGTGAAGCCACATAACGTGGACGAACAGTCCACGAACCTCTGTCGGGGAGAGAAGACCCTGTGGAGCTTTACTGCAGCCTGTTGTTGCTGTATGGTTGCGAATGCAGAGAGTAGCTGGGAGCCTTCGAAGTCAGTCCTCCGGGATTGATGGAGGCAACGTTGTAACACCAGCCATTTGTTACCGTACGGCTAACCCGTTTTGACGGGGACATCGGCAGGTGGGCAGTTCGGCTGGGGCGGCACCCCCTTGAAAAAGTATCGAGGGGGCCCAAAGATTGGCTCAAGCGGGACAGAACTCCGCTGGTGAGGGCAAAGCCAGAAGCCAGTCTGACTGGATCTCCAATGATACGAGATTCAGAGGCGAAAGCCGGGCTTAGCGATCCATCATGTCCCCACTATTGGGGGCTGGTGGTGACAGAAAAGTTACCCTAGGGATAACAGGCTCGTCGCGGGCGAGAGCTCCTATCGACCCCGCGGTTTGGTACCTCGATGTCGGCTCTTCCCATCCTGGTTCTGCAGCAGGAGCCAAGGGTGGGGCTGCTCGCCCATTAAAGGGGAACGTGAGCTGGGTTTAGACCGTCGTGAGACAGGTCGGTCTCTGCCTGACAGGGGTGTAGTTGTTTGAGGGGAAGTTGCCCATAGTACGAGAGGAACAGGGCAGCGCAGCCTCTGGTTTATCAGTTGTCCGACAGGGCAAGCTGAGCCGCTAAGCTGTTTAGGATAACTCCTGAAAGCATCTAAGGAGGAAACCTTTCCCGAGAAAAGACAGCCTTCTGTAAAGAGGAGGGCGGCTATAGAAGATAGCGTTGATAGAATGGAGGTGTACGCATCGAGCTTTTTGCGAGATGTTCAGCCTGCCATTACTAATAGCCCAACGCACCTGATTACAAATAACTAGATGGTGGACTCAAAATCATTCAATACGATAGAATTTACTATATTGGTCAGTTCGTCAAATTGTTCTTTTGTATGACACTTTTTTATTTCTTTTTTGATATTTCATAATCGTAATAAATAGGTCTTGTAAAGGATTGTTGTAGTGATATCCAACAGTCTGATGGATCTGTATAAAAAAAAAACTCCTAACTCAAAAAAATTTTATGATGATTCTGTAAAGCTCTTTCCAGGAGGCATTAGTCATAATATTCGATTTTTCAGACCCTATCCTTTTTTTGTGAATAAGGCAAGAGATAAACATCTTTTTGACGTTGATGGCAATAAATATGTAGATTACTGGATGGGGCATTGGGCTTTAATTCTCGGTCATTCACCTAAAGTGGTTGTTAAGAAACTTGATAGACAAATACCCCGGGGAACGCTATATGGTACTGCGAATAATATTAGCATTAAGCTAGGAGAAATCATAAAAAAGTCGATCCCTGTTAGCGAACTTTTAAGATTCTGCAGCACTGGCTCTGAAGCTACAATGTATGCAATTAGAATTGCTAGAGCTGTGACTAAAAAAAGGATTATTTGTAAAACAATTGGGGGCTGGCATGGATTCAATACAGATTTGATGCAGTCCGTGAATTATCCATTTGAAATTGATGAGGGAGTCGGTATGACTGGCAGGGAAGGAGATTTTGTTGAATCTATTCCATTTAATGATTTAGACCGATCTATCAAATTACTAGATAGTGTAAAAGATGATTTGGCGTGCATAATTATTGAACCATTACTGGGTGGTGGAGGTTGTATTCCTGCAGATGTCAATTACTTGAAAGGTTTGGAAGAATATTGTAAAAGAAATGATGTTTTGTTTATTTTAGATGAAATTGTTACTGGATTTAGATTGAATTTTGGGAGTGTTTCCTCTCAATATAAATTGAATCCAGATATGATTACCCTCGGAAAAATTGTTGGTGGAGGACTTCCCATAGGAGTGGTATGTGGGAAAAAGGAGATAATGAAGGTAGCTAATCCTATAGAGAACAAGAATAAGGAACAGTTATGTTATATTGGAGGTGGAACATTTTCATCAAATCCACTAACCATGACTGCGGGATACACTACACTAGATTACATTAGTAAGAACCGTCAAACAGTTTATAATAAAATTAATAAATTAGGAGATTTAGCGAGGAATGGTTTAAGAAAATTATTTTCAGACTATGGAATGAAAGCACAAGTAACCGGTATTGGTTCCCTTTTTCTGACGCATTTTCTTTCGGATAAAGTAAATGAAATAACGAACGCAAATGATGTAGCTTTATCTGATTATAAAATGCTTGCTGGCTATCATTTTTCATTGATGGCAAAATATGGAATATTTTTCTTACCTCATAAGATGGGTGCTATTTCAATTGTACATAATTCAAAAGATGTTCAGAGACTTATTAATGGCACCGAAAAAATAATCAAATCGGGTATCCTTAATAGGAGAATAAAGAACTAGTCAATTTCAAATTCGATAAAGTTTTTTGATTTAGTATGAATTTGAAATAAGAAAGGTACAGCATGACGAGTCATGCATTGGGTCTGGGATAAATTGATTGATATAGTACCAATAATTTCCATTATACTTGATCACATTGGAAAATCTTAATGAGCTCTCAAGTTTTTCGAGCACTAACACTAGTCTAGATTTTCAGAATTTTAAAACCTGTCATAAAAAAAAAGTCTGGGTTGAAGCATTTGGATGTTCGGCTAATATTGCAGATGCAGAAATAATCAAGGGTATACTTTACAATAAAGGATATGACCTGAGCTACAGTAGAAAAAATTCTGATATTAACATCATAGTCACATGCGCTGTAAAAGATGCCACTGAACACAAAATGATTTCAAGAATAAAAAAATATTCAAAAGAAAAACCTCTCGTTGTTGCCGGATGTCTTCCAAAAACAAGTAAAAAACTAGTTGAATCTTTCTCTCCTGATTCATCTCTTTTAGGCCCACAGTCCTTAGATAAAACATCGGATGTTGTTGCTGCCTCTTTAAGCGGTCAAAAGGTTGTTGCATTGGAAGATTCTATGCCAACAAAGGTAAATCTTCCAAGAATAAGACTAAATCCAGTAGTTAGTATTATTGAGATCTCCAGTGGATGCCTAAGTGAATGTAGTTTCTGTCAAACAAAATTAGCAAAGGGTGCCCTAAAGAGCTATAGAATTGGCGAGATAGTTAGACAAATGGAAGATGATGTCGCATCCAATTGTAAAGAATTTTGGCTAACTTCTACTGACAATGGTTGTTATGGAGTGGATTCGAAAACTGATTTGGTTGAATTATTGGAAAAGTGTTCCAATATTGAGGGAGAATATAAGATCCGTGTAGGCATGATGAATCCTATGTACATTCCAAAGTTTCTTGATAGATTGATTTCACTCTACCGCAATAATGACAAGATCTTTAAATTTCTTCATATGCCAGTGCAGAGTGGTAGTGAAAGAATTCTTCGCAAAATGAAAAGAGGACATACTGCTAAAATTTTTCTTGATGTAGTAAAAGAACTTAGAAAAAAGATACCAGAAATATCAATTGCTACAGATATTATTACCGGATTCCCGTCAGAAACGGAAAGCGATTTTGAAGAGACACTAAGCCTAATTGAAGAAACTCAACCAGATGTTGTTAATTCCTCAAGATATAGTGCACGTCCTGGAACGGTCGCCTCGAAATATCCAAGACTCAACACGAGTATTGTAAAAGAAAGAAGCATTAGACTACATGAGGCAATCAAGAAAACATCAATGAGAAGAAATCGTATATGGTACGGGTGGAATGGCAAGATTTTGATCGATGAACTTTTAGACAATGACAAAATACAGGGTAGAAATTACGCATATAGACCAGTAATACTAGATTTGGCAAGACTAAAAAAGTTTGATTCAAACCTGTTGCTAGGAAATTATCTATCTGTAAAAGTGGTAGAAATTTCAAATTATTCCTTATTAGGAGAATTAATTTTCTAATTTCTAAAATTGTATCAACATTTTTGTACCAAATATGAAACTTGATTTAATCAACTAAATTTTTATTCTAATAATTAAAGTTCTGATTAGGAGTTAGGAGTTGATTTGATTGTCAGAGGATTGTATTGAATTAAGAAAACCTGCGTTGATAATCGGAATTGGTAGAATTGGTAAAAATATTATATCGAAATTAAATAACAATGACGTCGATCATGATTTTTTATTAATTAGTAACCATAAAGAAGAACTTGAAGTTAACAACTCACTTCATATTGATTGTAAATCTTGGATAAATCCTTCAACTTACAAAATCCGATCGTTTCTAGAATTACATAAAGAGGAGGTTTATTCAAAATTATCAAAGTACCAAACTGTCATTTTAGTAACTAGTTTGGCCGAAAAAACCGGTATTGCCATCGCACCTATAATTTCTCATATGGCAAAGTGGATACTGAACAAAAGAGTTATCTCACTTGTGACTATGCCGTTTGGTCATGAAAAGGATAGATTATTTCAATCTAGTGTATCACTAAAAAGAATATCATTAAGTTCTGATATCAACTTTATAGTTGATAACGATGCTTATATAGAAATAAATCCTCATTTGACTATTGAAGATTGTTCTAAAATAACCGATGAAATCATGCTCAATACAATTAAATTAATTCCTGAGATAACATTGAATTTGGGAACAAACCTAATTTCTGGGACCTTGGAAGAGAACAATATTGATGTTGGCATAAAAGATCTAATTGCACAATTATATTCATCATTGGGCACATCTTCGATAAAAAGGTCTATTCTATATGTAAACGGTGCAAGAAATGAACCAATTGGAAGACTAAATGAAATGTTAAATAATTTTCAAAATTCAATGGAGGGAGATACAGATGATGTTTCCTTTGTAGTTACTGATTCTTCTAGAAATAATATGCATCTCATAGCGTCAATAAAGGGAAGGACAAAATTTGATTCCTACGATCCGCTAAACCTCATACCAGATGAAAACGTTTTAGATTGGGATATACCCGAATCACATCCAAACATAGATCTACCGTTGCCCTTAATCGATTAGATAGAAATTTATTTTTTTTCAATAAATTTCAAACCAAATATTACATCGTCTAGAATCTAGTTCTAAATTTTGATATAATTTTAAATAATTTCTTTAGTTTCTACTGACCTTCTTCCTTCTCTTCTTCAGTTATTGGCTCTGACTCTAACTTTTTCTCTTCAATAAAAGAACTGACTACAACTGTATCGTCGTCTTCTTTTATCATTCTCAATCTAATCTTCCTTGGGGGGTTAGTTTTTCCTCTAGACCAGATATGTCTATTCAAATCTTGATCTATCTTGACTTTATCGGTCTGCATATGGTGTTGGGTAAATTCCTTTATGATGTTTATTACTCTATCCGTTCTTCTATATTTTGGGGTATCCCACGCCTTCGCTAAATTCACCGTATATATCCTTGTGGTATTTTCTTCAGACATTTTGTTTCATTTCCTATCTATCCTACGTTCACATCAGACCTTCTCCAAGCTCTTCGCTTAGGATTTGTTCTAACGTGACGATGGGTTCTAATTATTACCCAGGCTGGCACAGGTCTATTTTGTTTAACTCTCTTTATCAGTCTCTTTTTTCTCGATGTATTCTTTCGTGCAGCCATTTTTTTACATTGGGTTTTTTGCCTAATTTTAAGTGTTGGTTTAATTTTTAATTTTGAGGGTTGAATTGAGAATCAGCCAATTATTATGTCTATGATATTTTTTAATACTGATGAAGACTTGAGGCGATATCATCAACTCAATTAAAAGATTAATTCCCAAGTATGAGAAGTTTGATGTAAATGGAGCCAGAATTCGTCTGTACTATATGCTACAAATTCTTGAGTACTATATACGATAAAAGAAAGATGAAGTATCTACATGTAATTCCAGACCATATCTTACTTAAGGATGGCTGCAAGGGCATATATCATAAAAAATTAACTGATTCGTTCAAGAGCTAATACTATTATACAATTAACTTTTTACCAGATCTCAATTTTTTATCTGTCGATAGCAGTACAAAGATGATTCTTTTTCAGCTTTTAACTATAATTTTTCCTTCCATGATTCCTGGGTGAATCGAGCAGTAGTATCTATAAGAACCTGATTTGTTTGAGGCAATTACTGTGGTAAAATCTTGTCCACTCGATATATATCCAGTATTAATATTTAGATCATCAACTATAAAATCATGTTTTCTAAAATCTTGATTTGTGATACTGATTTTTAATGGCTGATCGATTTTAACAATAATATCAGGATTAGTAACATTAAATTTATTATCTTTCATTAACAATAAGACACCCTCGCTTTTGGATAAATGGGTCTTATTTTGAGAAATTAGATTCCCAATCCCCCATATCGATCCAACAACGATAAAAGAAATTACGACAATAGCTATAATGTTATTATTCAAGCCAACTTTCTAAATTAGAAATTGGTATTGATAAATATTGAAATTGGTCAATGTAGTTTTTTAAAAATTAAATATTTTGTGAGATATAAAATAATTTGAAGTTTCAAAAGTAACTTCGACAGATGGATTATTCAGTACTAGTTTCTGTATTGGCCTCACTACTGGCAGGTGCATTCTCCGTCTGATTCTCATTACTTTCAGAATCACTAACAATTTCTGCCGTAGCAAATCTATTTCCAACCTGAATTATTTTTATTTTCGTATTTTGGCCGACTTTTCCATTCTTTACGAATATTACAAATCGTTGTATCCTTGCTATTCCGTCTCCTTTCCTACTTAACTCCGTGATCTGCACATCATATTCCTTCCCTACTTCTACTGGTTTTGGACCAAACATATCGTTTGTCTTAAATCCGTTGTAACTCATAGTTAACCTTGTCAAATATATATTCCACATATAAACTGTCAAAATTTGTGATGCAAATCATGTTCCTATTCTGAAATTTTCATTGCAAAAGGATCTCAAACATTCGATAGCTGATAGCGATGCTAAATAACTTGTTTTAGGATTTGTAGGACTCGGAATATTTTGAACAATAATATGTATTTCTCCAAAGCTCCCTTTTCCTAGTATCTCATGCTTATTTACCGACATAGTTGGGTCTGCTATGATCTTTACTTGAGTTTTCTCTAAACCAATTCCAGCCAACGCAATTGAAACTGCCACATTCACATTTGCAGGAAAAAATTCGATGGCTGTAATAGCATTACCCTCGTAGAGGACTGTTTTTTTTGAAATCTCCTCCAACTTTATTTTTGACTTGTTGAAAAACGGGGCTCCAACAAATGATTTAGGATGCTTTGTTGTTGTAATAGTTAAACTTTCTAGATATTTTTTTACGCTTCTAATTGAGTCTAATCCTGCTATGGCACCAGTGGGTATCAATATTCTGGTATTGTTCAAGTTCGATAAATTCTGTAATTCTGACAAGTATTCTTTATCCGAAAAAGCACCCACACTCAAAACTATAAGATCCTTTTTTGACTCGATGATTTTTTTACCATATTCTCTAACTGCATCCTTTGAGGCACACTCAATTATGATATCTAAATTTGAATAAATCGGAGAATTATAGAATTCATTAAAATCTGTAAATAAATGCAATTCACTATTATCGTAACCAACTGAACTAATAACTCGAGATTCTTTATCAAATAATGCTACAATTTTGGCATTCGGAATCTCTCCTCTTTTTGTAGCTGCTATGATCTCTCTACCAATGCTCCCATAGCCAATTACTGCAACTTTTTTTTCCATCTTGTACTACTTTTGGCACATATTCTCAATATTTGGATTTACATGATTCTTGGGTTGTAATGAAACATGATCAAAATAGAATAGGAAAGATTTAGAAATTCAAATTATCGTCTTCTGCCTGTACGCTCTGGTTTTCTTTGTCCAGGTTGACGTCTTTTTTCAAATCTCTTTACAAAATTTACCTTATTTCTCAATTTTGATATTGGGCTCACTCTCTTCCTTCCTTCAATTTTAGGAGTTTGACCTCTTACTTTTCCGGCCTTTGTTAACGATCCATGAGTTGGCATTTGGTATATGATTGACTACGATATAATATATCTATTTCTACAGAATTTGTTACGTTTCCTAAATTAAGTCAAAGTGGCAAGTATTGCCTTTACCACTTGTCAATAAGGCAATGTTATCCTAAATTATACTACTTTAAATCTACAACTATGTAAAACAAGCGCATCCGATGACATTAGTTCAATCTATTAATCTTGATCAGATAAATACACTGAAGAAAGAGCGTAACGCCATCATTTTGGCACACAATTATCAAATCCCTGAAGTTCAAGACATTGCTGATTTTATTGGCGATTCATTGGCACTATCGCGAGAAGCTGCCAAAACAGATGCTGATATTATTGTTTTTTGTGGTGTCCACTTTATGGCAGAAACTGCTTCCATACTATGCCCTGAAAAGACCGTCCTGATTCCCGATCTAGATGCAGGGTGCTCACTTGCATCGACTATTAATTCATATGAATTAAGGAAATGGAAAGAGGAACATCCTAATGCAGTCGTAGTTAGTTATGTTAACACTAGTGCAGAAGTAAAAGCACTTTCTGATTATTGCTGTACTTCATCTAATGCAGTCAAGGTTGTAAACAGCATACCTAATGATACTGAAATCTTATTTTTGCCTGATATGTTTCTAGGTTCATATGTTGGACAGGTTACCGGCAGGAAGAATATGTATGTGTGGCCAGGAGAGTGTCATGTTCATGCAGGTATCACTGCAGACGACATAAATGGTATTTTTCAAAAATATAATAATGCAGAATTTATGATCCATCCTGAATGTGGTTGCACCTCCTCAACGTTGTACAATATCGCATCTGGTGACATAACTAAGAAAGCTCACATATTGTCCACCGAAGGGATGATGCAACATGCTAAAAAATCTGATAGCAATCAATTTGTTGTAGCAACAGAAACAGGTATCATGTATAGAATGAAGAAAGAAAATCCAGATAAAATGTTCATACCAGTTAAGGAAAATGCTGTCTGCAAATATATGAAAAAGATAACATTAGAAAAAGTAGTCGACTCGCTTGTACACAAACAATATGAAGTCAAGGTTCCGATACATCTTGCAGATAGCGCAAGGATTGCTATCGAGCGTATGCTGAAGATATCCTAATCACTCAGATCTTTATCGTGATAACGAGGATACTTAGCTAATTTCCATCGAAAAATCGACTGATTTACTAGAATGAGTTAATGAGCCTACTGATATCATATCTGGTAAAGCTACTGCATAATCTTTAATATTTGAAAGATTCACACCCCCTGAAATTTCTACCAAAACTTTTTTTCGTAAACCAGACCTACTCAAATACGAAATAGTTTTCAGGGCTTCTTGGGGTGAAAAATTATCTAGCATTATAATGTCCGCACCACTTTTAATAGCCTCCACTGACGATTTCATATCGCTAACTTCACATTCTATCATGATATTTTTGCCAGCTTTTAGTTTAGCCATTGATATCGAACTCTTAATCGAATTGGTTACTGCAAGATGATTATCCTTTATTAGTATCATTTCATCCAGAGAATTTCTATGTGCATATCCACCGCCTAAAACTATTGATTTCTTATCAAAGAACCTCAAGCCTGGTGCAGTCTTTCTGGTACCAGTGATCTTTATGTCATTTGATACAGTTCTTACTATATCCACAAATTTCTTAGTATGAGTAGCAATTCCACTCATGCGCATTATCAAGTTTAACGCCGTTCTTTCCGCTTTCAGAATTGATCTTGTATTTCCCTTTATTTTCATGACGTTGTGACCTTTTTTTACAATGTCGCCGTCTTTGACAAGCGCTTTTGAATCACAATTACAAATATCAAATATTGTTTGGGCTTCTTCCAACCCTGCAACGACTGCAACTTCTGATTTACATATAATGAATGAGGAAGATTTCAGGTCTTCATCGACTACGTACTCACTGGTCAAATCGCCTTGTCCTATATCTTCTCTGAGAAATCTAATGAGGGATTCTCGTAAATTAAAATATTGATTTAGATCTTTTGATTTTTTCTTAAAAGTCAAGTTACTTTTAGAGCATATTTATGTGGAGTTGATATTTGAAGAGTGGATGCAACTAGTGAATTTTTTGAATCAAATATTACTATTGTACCGGACCAATCAGATGAAAGTTCGGTAGATTTGCAGACAGGACAGACCTTTCCAATAGTAATGGCTCTACATTTCTTACATGCGAATTCTTTAGCCATCTAAGCAGGCACTGTCCCTTTCTTTTCTTTTTGGGTGCTTGTGACTGGGGTTTTGGCCTTCTTTATCTCTTCCTGAATCCACTCAAGAGCTCCCAAAAAAGGCTGTCTACATGTAATTCCGATTTTGCCCATAGCAGAACCCTTTCCTAAACTAATTGCAGTTACTCTAGCTCTGAGCTTTGAGCCAATTTTAAGGGACTTTGCTGATTGATTTGCAACTATTACCCCTTGCTTGACATCACTTTTGAGATAGTCGTCGGTAATTTGAGAAAGGTGTAACAGTGCATCGGTTGGACCTATCCTTACAAATGCACCAAAATCAGTGATTTCAACAATTTCCCCTTCCACAATTTCCTGCAATTTAGGATAAAATGTTAATGCCTTAAATGACACCTTATGAAAAGTAGCACCGTCACCGGAAACCAATTTTCCGACCTTATTTGTTTTTGCATCAATAATCATGATAACATACCCCAATTCAGGATTTATCATACTCTCATATTTCTCTTTGAGAATTTCCATCGTGGTCTCATTGAGAGATTTTTTCATCATACTGGGAGGTATTCTTACGACATCATCCATGTGTATTATTGCAAACATTACTTATTGTGAATTGGTTTAAATTATCAATTTATGAACCTTTTCATTATATTTGATTTTTAGTATCAAGGACCCAGACCATTGTATGATTTAAATATTCTTGAGGAGAGTACAATATTATGATCTCCGTAGAGCAAATCATGTCAAAATTACAATCAATAGAAGATCCCGAATTGCATAAAGACATTGTTTCAATGGGCATGATAAAAGACCTTACAATTAACGAAGGAAAAGTTGGATTTACATTAGAACTAACTACACCAGCATGTCCATTTAATAGCGAAATAGAGCAATCCGTTCGCAATTCTATGATGGACTTGGGAATTAAGGATCTTGATCTTAAAGTAACTGCAAGAGTCATGGAAGGGCGTTCAATTTCAATGGATGAATTGCTTCCAGGTGTCAAAAACATACTTGCTATTGCAAGTGGTAAAGGCGGTGTCGGAAAAACAACGGTTTCTGTCAACCTCGCTCTGACTTTATCAAAGACAGGTGCAAAAGTTGGCTTATTAGATGCTGATATTTATGGTCCAAGCATTCCTCTGATGTTAGGACTTAAAAACGCCCCCGAAATAATTAATAATAAAATAGAACCTGTCCTGGCACAAGGAGTAAAAGTTATTTCAATGGGTTTCTTTTATGAACAGTCACAGCAAGCAGGCATCTATAGAGGACCGATAGTGTCTGGAATTGTAAAACAATTTCTAACTGATGTGAATTGGGGCGAGCTTGACTATTTAATAATTGATTTACCACCTGGTACTGGAGATGCACCTTTAACGTTAGCTCAAACAATACCTATAACTGGAATAATTATTGTTACTACTCCTCAAGATGTAGCAATGAATGTGGCAGTAAAGGCCGTAGGCATGTTTAACAAATTAAACGTACCTATTATAGGAGTAATAGAAAATATGAGCTATTTAGAATGTCAACATTGTAATAACAAGATTAGTATTTTCGGTACTGGAGGCGGTCAGAAAGTTAGTGAACAGTTCAATGTTCCTTTCATTGGTGAAATTCCCCTCCATCAACAGATAATGACAGCAAGTGACACAGGTAACCCAGTAACAATTTCAGAACCAAATAATAATCAGGCACTAATATTCGACAAAATTGCTCGTACCGTTGCTGGAAGGATCAGTATAATCGCTACTGAATTGCAAGATCAAGAAAAATCTGCAAGTGAACAACCAAAAGAAACTCAAAGTGTCAATACCGCCTGATATTCTTAAAGAACTAAAGAAACCATTGGGTAAGCTAATTTTAGATAATAATATCACGGAAGAAAAAATAAGAAAAGAAATTGTGGGCAAAAAGCATAAAATAATAACGGTAGGTGATCGTTCTACTGACAAACTTATTTCCTTTGATATTTTTCCTGACCTAGCCATAATTGACGGAGTTGAGAGAAGGCAAAAAAAAAAATCAACCTTGGCTGATATAATGCTTCATCTAAAAGCCAAAAACACAACGAAAATTTCATGTATTAATCCCGCTGGATCTATTACGCAGGAAGCAATTACTAAAATCAAATTTGCCCTTTCAAGTGAGAAGAATTTTATCTTGCAGGTTGTTGGTGAAGAGGATTTGTTGACACTTCCTGCATGTTATTTTGCACCGAGCAACTCGCTAGTATGTTATGGTCAGCCACTGAAAGGATTAGTTCTTATCAAGATTAATGATTCAATAAGGCGAAAAGCTAAAGAATTAATGAAATCAATAGATAATAAATTATTAACGGGGTATGATGATGTGGTGGCTGTTTGAAATAGAAGTGATCGAAAAACCAGTTTCTGACCCCGGTAAAATCTTTTTTTTGTGAAAAATAATCAAAATAGGAGGCTGACTAATTTACATAACATAATCAATATACTTTAATCTATACATGACAAGAGCACTCACATTTTGACATCTTTACATCAAAGGAGCAGTCATGATCTGACCCGCATGAATCGCCTATTGGCCATTCACCAGGACATTCAGTATGACGATTCCTTTTACAAAAGAAAGTTAATGTCATTTGAATTCAACAGCAATATTGTTGTTTGAATATTTGAATATTTATATTTTTTAAAGATGCGGAATCAGCATAAAGTATATTATTTGAATAAATTTTATAGAGTATTGAATGAGTAGCAAGATTGCTATTATTTGTATTACTAAAAATGGAATCAACATATCAAAAAGGATAAAAGATAAAATTCCATCAGCAACTATTTATGCACAATCAAAGCATAAAGATTCTTCCGATGGGATTATCTGGTTTGAAAAAAATACAAAGAATATGATTGAAGAAATTTTCAAAGAGTACGATAGTATTATATGCATTTTTTCACTGGGAGCTGTAATTCGTTTGATATCAAATCTTCTGGCAGATAAGAAGACAGATCCAGCAGTCATCGTCATTGATGATAAGGCTAATTTTGTGATCAGTGCACTCTCAGGTCACTTGGGGGGTGCCAACGCTTTATCCAAATCAATTGCAGATATCTTGAATTCGACAGCTGTAATCACCACGGCTGCAGATGTTAATGAAACAATAGCAGTAGATCTTTTAGGGAACAACTTTAAATGGCATATTGAAAATTTTGAAAACGTTACTAAGGTTAGTGCTCATATGGTAAATGAAGAAAAAATAGGAGTTTACCAAGATAGTGGTGAAACAAAATGGTGGGATAAAGAATTACCAAAAAATGTAACAGCAGTAGAAAATATTGATGAATTGAAATCAGATAATTTCAAGGCCGGATTAATAATTTCTGATAAAATCATAACTGATCCATTGCTACTTAGAAAATCTGTCATTTATAGACCAAAGAGCCTTGTTGTAGGGTTGGGCTTTCACTGGAATACAACTGAGAAAGATATAGAGAATGGAATTATGAAAGTGTTGGAAGAAAATGGATTGTCTTTTCTTAGCATCAGAAATTTCTCAACCATAAATAGGGGCAAGTCTCCTAATTCACTAGGATCATATTCGGATAAACATGGAATTCGTCTAGAGTTTTTTGATAAAGAGAAACTTGATAAGGTGATGGTCCCAAATCCCTCAGACATCGTAAAAAAATATGAAGGAACATCAAGCGTTTCGGAAGCTTCATCCATACTTAGCTCAGGTGGTAAGCTGATAGTTACGAAGCAAAAATTCCCTCCCAACTTGACAGTTGCAATTTGTCGTATAAATTATGGTAAGGCAAGTAATTATCATGAATAAGGCTCTGTTACTAATCGATAGAGGCAGCAGGGAACCTGAGGCCAAAGAAGAACTTTCGCAATTGTGTACAATGATTAAGGAAGAAAGTGAGTACGCCTATGTAGGTCATTGCTTCCTTGAAGTTATACCTCCGTACATTGAAGAGGGAATTAACACATGTATGTCAAACAATGTCGATTCTATTACTGTCATGCCCTACTTCTTGTATCCTGGGATGAAGCTCAAAGATTCTGTAAAAAAGACTGCCAAAATATGCCATGATAAAAAGATAAAAGTAGTGATTGCCAAACCACTGAGTTATCATACTTCACTTACTTCTCTCATAATAGATAGAATTAATTTTACTAGAGAAAAAAATAAGATAGTACTGACAGACGCCAAATGTGATATACTTGTCATAGGTCACGGCAGCAGTGACAAGAGTGCTAGGACTGCGTTTGTACACACGGTTGATAAATTAAAACCATATTTTAGGAGTGTTACTTTTTGTTTTCTGGAATTGGATGAACCACGAATAGATAATGGAATTGAAAAGATAATTTCCAGCAATCCCAAGGTAATGATAATAGTTCCCTACTTTCTACACAAAGGAGCCCACATAAAAAATGATGTTGTAAAAGATATCAATTCTGCCCTAGCAAAATATAATTTAGAAAATATTCAAGTATATATTACAGAGCATTTTGGAGTAGACCTAAAACTAGTAAAAATGGTACTTGAAAGAGCCAAAGAGGCTGAGGGAAAAATTGGCTGAAAGTAATGACACAATGAAGAGGGCAATTAGGGCAAAGTCTAGGGATATGTCAGAAGCTTCTCTGGGTATAGAAGAAAAAAGTATGAAAATAATTGAATCAGAGATAGGAGCTCATGGTTATAATACATTACAATGGAATGTTGTAAGACGTGTGATTCATGCTACCGCTGACTTTGATTTTGCAAAACCTGATAAAAGTGGAATTATCTTTTCAACTAATGCCATAGAAAATGCTTTTGAGGCATTTAAAAAAAGACGTTTCATTATTGTTGATGTTGATATGGTACTGTCAGGAATAAACAAAAAATCTGTTGCAAAAATTGGAGCCAGTGTTTTATGTAATATATCAAATAATGAGGTACTCAAGATATCCAAAAGTGAGAATAAGACTAGGTCGGCACTGGCAATGAGATATTCATCAAAAGAAATTGATGGTGGAATCGTGGCAATCGGCAATGCTCCAACCGCTTTATGTGAAGTAATTAAAATGATAAGGGAAGGTGAAGCAATGCCATCACTTGTTATTGGAATACCTGTAGGATTTGTTTCTGCCGCAGAATCAAAATTCGAGCTATCAAGGACCGATGTAGAATTTATTACAAATATTGGAAGAAAAGGTGGAAGTGCTGCAGCCTCATCGATAATTAATGCCTTAATGCTCATGTACATCAATAACTCAAATAAAATGAATTGACATTAAAAAATTCTAGGTAAATAGGATTCACAGTAAAACAATTTTGAAACATATAATTGATTTGGTTAATTTTGGTTTATCTATGTACATGAGGTCAAAAAACAAAAATAAAGAAAAGCTTTTGTGATGGATATGAATACTAGCGCTGCACATACTGCTGAACATGCCTTCATAGGTTCGTTGCAAAAAATATTAAACAAGAGTTTGACTGTGAGAAAAGTTGAACATAGGGATTCATACAATATTGCTTTCATAAAATCCTCGGATCTAGATCTTGATTTTGACAAGATCCTTTCAGCCGAGAAGGAAGTTAATCGCCTCATAGTGGAAGGCCGAAACATACTACACCATTCATTCTCTTCATTAACTGAAGCCAAAAAGGAAATTCCTGATTTAAGAGCCAATGAACAAAGGTTGACATATGCGGATAAAATTACTGTAGTTGAAATAGAAAACCATGATGTTGCGGCATGCTCAATGGAACATGTTAGTAACTTATCTGAATGTATATTTTTTTTGGTAACTAGTATGTCCATGAATGGTTCTGATTATGAAATTAGGTTTATGGTTGGTAAAAATGCAATGGATGAAGCAGTTAAAATAACAGAAAAAATTCATAGTATTTGTAATGAAGTAGGAGCAAATTATAATACTGTAGAGGGGACTATTAAGAAGCTCCATAAAGAAAGAGAACAGTTTTATGACCAGTCGAAAAAATTAACAAATAAAATATTAACTAGTATACAGAGTCAGTATTTTGATAAGCAAAGTATAACTGTGATATCCAAAATCTTGGACAATATGGATTGGAGAATGGTTCAAACTTTTGTAGGACAAAAGATACTGGAAGCAAGAACTATTGTTATTTTAGTTAATACAGATGACTATGATTTGGCTAGTCTTGTATTTGCAAGGAGTAGTGATGTTAATTTAGATTGTGTTAAAATTTTTGAGAACCTAGGAAAGAAACAAGAAATAGGAAAAGGAGGTGGCAAACCAAATTTCATTAACGCAAAAATAAAAAAATCAATATCAAACAAAGTTGTAAAGGATCTAATCAGTGAATCACTAAACGTTCTATCATTGTAAATTGACTTTTAAAAACAACACGTAACCCGAATGCAAAGAAGTGAATTTATTTTTACTAGGTATTCAAGATTGCTACAATTTGAAAAAATTTAATTTTCAAAATAATTCAATAACGAGTCCTGTCCAGATACATCTTTAAGGTCAGATACTACAACACCCATCCTCCTGATGTTGTCTAGCGATATAGAATTGTTGTTAATCATCTCGTTTATAATAGATAATGAATTTTTATGCAATTCATCAAAAGATGCTGAATATAGTTTCAGACTTTTCGAAAATGAAATATGCTGAAGGTTTTCTAAAATTAAAATTATACTAAGCACTCTGAAAGCCTGTCTTTTGATCCTTAGGTTTTCATAAACTGATGTACAAAGATTGGCAGCCGTTAAGTTGATCTGTTCAAAATCAGCTATATTTTTTTTTAAGGTAACTATTTTACCAATTTGTTTTGATGATCCACGTACTTTTATCTGGGAATAATCGATTGCATTTGATGCATTAACTAAAAAAGTTGCATTTTTGTACCCCAAGGTATCCCTCAATTCGAAAATACTTTTCTTTGATATATCAGAAATGGACCTAATTCCCAATGATTCCAGCTTCCTGATAGTTTTTGGACCTACTCCAGGTATATCCTCGATCTTACAAATTGAAATAAAATTCTTAGCATCTTTAGGAGTGACAACTGTTATTCCATTAGGCTTCTTGAAACCTGATGCTATTTTTGATATCAGTTTACTAGGTCCAACTCCAATAGAACAAGTCAAGTTAATCTGGTCTTTGATATTTTTTTGTAGGGAGCTGGCAAAAATCTTTGCATCATCAAAATCTGAATTGGTGATCTTTGTAAAATCTACATAACACTCATCAACACTGACTTGTTCAAATAATTCTCCATAATTCTGAATTATCCTCATCGCGTTTCTGGATATGTCATGGTAATATGGCATATCTGTAGGAAGAAAAATTGCTTCTACATTTTTTAATTTGGACTTTGCTAACCTTATTGGCATGGCCGCCTTAACACCGTATTTTCTTGCTTCATAATTACAGGTGCTGACCACTCCAGAATCCTCTTCTCGTCCTGAATAAACGCAAACAACACTTGGAATATTTCTCAATTCTGGTTTTCTTATTTCTTCACACTGTGCATAAAAATAATCAAAATCAATATGAAATATTATTTTTTTTCCTATCTCATTTGAAGAAATATTCTCATTCAATACTACTTCACGTTAAACAATTATTAGAATAAAAAATTATTCCAGCTGCCGGCATACAATATGTGAAAATTTAGAGATCAGACTTGTTTTTGGATAGTAATAGTAGGTTTCATACATATTATGGTAATATCTTATAGTCAATGAATTTATTTTCTCGTTGTTGATTTCAGTAATTTTTTCGACATTACGTAAATATAAAGGATTACCAATAGGTCTTGAATTCAGTTTTGATAAAATCATTGTATCAGAATAAAAAGTATGTTTTACTCTCATCACTTTTAGTTATGATATTCGTAACTGCTCTTGAAAGTACCGTACTTTTGTCAGTTAACGGAGAGTCTCAACCAAAAAGTGATTCACCTGTAGATAATATCGCACAGGGTGGGGAAAATAACAGCACAGAGAATAGCGATGTCCCAATCGCTAAAATGGTATACAATAGTAAATCCTATGAAATGTCACCATTCGTAGTTGTGGAGAATGAAGATTTAAAAAGAATTAATTTCCCACATTTACCAGATGATTTCCAACCAGTAGTCCAGATACCATCAGACGAAAATATTTCTTTTAGTTTTATCACAAAACCACGCGAAATGAATGCATTTTTTGTTGACTATGATGCAGACACAACAGAAATGACTCCACTTCATAGAGTCGGAAAAAATCAATTCAGTTTTGCTGACGTCTATGGGCCAAATACATTAGAGCTAAGAGTCATATTTCCTGACGGAAGATATGTAACATATACGTGCTTGATAGAAGTTAAGAAGCCTGAAGTAAAGGAAGTGGATCTATCAACTGATAACAATAATATCATGAATGCTAATGATAATTCATATGGAAATTTCCAATCTAATGATGCTAATTCATCTAATTTCGATCAAACATCTCCTACAGAGGAACATGTATTAAATCAATATGGTAACATGGTGGATTTGGGTAATGAACAACATGAAGAGCTAAATCTCCCTGATATTCATCAAGAACAGACTAACAATTGTGAATATAATGAAATTCCAATAGCGGACGTCCAAACTGATATAAAGGTTAACAACTCTGACGTGAGCTCTAATAATTCAATATCTAAACCAAGATGGACTGCATTCGATTTAGGACAACAACAAAATGTATGTGGTATTAAAGTGACCTTTGCAAACGTAGACAATAAGATAAAATTCTTCACATTAGAATTTTCAAATGATGGAAAAAAATATACATCAGCTGAATATTACTCGTCAACAGGGACAAACTCACCTTCAGAAATTTATGATCTAAAAGAAGGTCCTGTGAAAGCACGATTTATTAAATTAACTGAATTGGATATAACCGAATCAATTGAATGGATATCAGACCTTACAGTTTTGGGAAACAATGAACTATGAAATCCGTTCATACATAAAAATTTAGTTTATTAAGCCATTTTTATTAATAACTTTACCCAGAATTCCGTATAGAATTTATTTTATTCCATAAATAATAGAATTATTGGAATATCCTGTTATTTCTGAAAAGGACGGTATCAAGATAAAACCCGAAAATATGATTGTTGATAAATTGTATTACTGTATTTATGAGGACAAAGTCTATATTTTTTATAAAGATGAAGAAAATCTCACGCATTGTTACGAAGTAGACGATCCTCTAGTAGTTAAAGAAATAATCAATGATCCAAATAATTTGGAGGACATACTGTCAAAACATTCTAAGGAATGACAAATCAACAACTAATATATTTAGGATTTTAGAATCGCTCTAATAACATGACTTCCAGGGCTGAAACAAGAAGGGCAAGTAATGAAATTTTGATAGGAAAGAAACCTTTGATGACCTATGTGACTGCAACATTGGTTCAATTAGCAAACGAACCATCAGTGTTTGTTAAAGCCAGAGGAAGAAGTATAACTCGTGCGGTAGACGTAGCACAAATTATTGTTAAACGTATGGATAACATGGGATATAAAATTGGATCTGTAAAAATAGGATCACAAGTAATCCTATCTGAAGATGGTAAAGAGCGAAATGTTTCAACTATAGAAGTACAGATATCTAGATAAAAGTAGTATTCTAATTAATTTAGGATAAGATGGATGCAATAAATTGAGGATAAAATAAATCGAGGTTAGTTTTTACTTCGTTTTTCATCCAATTATTAAGATTTTGAGTGACTAGAACACGATCAATTAGCAAATCAGCTCATGCAAATACGGGACGATAATGTTGTTGTTGCAAAAACTAAATTGTCAGCTGTTCGTTGGGAAGATTGGGGAAGTGTCCAGTTTGTGTTTGGATAATTACCATTTCATCTAATGCATTCGTGGCAAGTCTCATATCGTAAATTATTAGTCTCCTCTTTTGATATTTATGAAAATAAGCCAAAGTATTTAGTTGATGAAGCCCAGTTCTATACTAAATTTAATAAATGGTAACAGAATATTCATTTCCAAAAATATTTTCAATTAATTTATGAATATATTTAATATCACTACAAAATCTAATTTCTGTCATATCAGTTGAATCTGGGTATGTTATTTCAAGAACAAAACATCCTGACGTTCTCTTATTAATGTACATTTTCTTCTTCTTCCTATTCTTAGTCGATTCTATTCGTATTCCCTCATCAATGTCCAAAGTTAACAATTTATGTGATAATTGTTTCGAAACCGATACAATTGAAGACAATGATTATTCCATGTTAGTAAGTAGTCTGAATTTATTCTTATCTTTATACCTTTACAGAATACTGCTTTTAAAAATACTACTATTACATAGTGCTATCTTATCTATAGTGCTATTAAGGAATCGTCTGAATAAGTTATTTTGAAGCAATACGTAATTTCTATCAACTACTAATCCGACATACTTTATTCTCCCTTTCTGAAATACTACCGCAATTTGAGAAATTATATTTGCCCTTTCGTAAGGAAATTTTCCATCCTTATTGGCAAGTGATATTTCATCAGGATGGATAAACAGAGACGTACTGGATGCTTTTAGATTTTTTTTCTCTCGCCTGTGATTTAACATCTTGATGATGAGATCCAAATCATGATCTACATTAGGTAATTCAATATTCTCTTTAAAAGTGATATTTTTAACAGTATCATCAGGAATACTTATCCACGCAATTCTGTATACACTGGGAAGTTTAGTCCAACTATCATTGAATTCTGAAATTTCGGATAGAAGTTTTTGGATCTCCATTACAGATGCATTTAAATTAGTTTCAATTTGTCTATGTTGATTTAAAACTAATTTGGCTATTTGCTCTTTTACATCATTAATATTTTTTATCTGTTTCTTGTTACGTAACAACATTGCGATAGACGATCCGTGCTGAATTCCTTATATTTACTAATTGCTACATCTGTTTGACCTGAGGACAGTAATGTAGAGCTAACTGCAAATACGCACTTGAGGTACACATCTTTTTTGTCAGGAAAATTTCAATCCACTTGGACTTGTATAGCCTTTAAGGTCTTGACCCAATATTATATCTTCTTCAGGTGGAACATATTCTATAACACCATGTCTCTCTATTCCCGGATGCTTTTTCTGTGTTGCAAGTGCTACTACTACAAATGCTACAAACGATACGACCGGTGGTATCATTGTATCAAGACCAGCAAGTTCTGGTGGAATAACATAAAACAACAACAATCTGAGAGAAGATCCTAAGATCAAAGATGTGAGCGCAGCAGGTAAATTTGATTTTTTCCAAAACAGACCCAAAGTAAGAGGCGCCCATGCACCAGCAAATACAATATCAAAGGCTAAGATGAGGTAGACACCGGGTTGTGGCAATAAATATCCCAGAATAAGTGCAGCAGCCATCATTGGAATGGTAAATATCCTTGTGGTTCTCAATAGTTTTTTATCGTCCATAGCTGGTTTTTTGAACCATTTTTTCAATATGTCTCGTTGTATAATGTTTCTTGACATGACGCTGGATATTGCGAGTAGTCCCCCATTTGCTGTTGACATAGATGCCCCCAATACCCCCATTAGAAGAGCAATTCCTATTGCAAATGGTACGTGATTTATGGCCAAGTCAGGATATGCCGTAAATGGATCAGCAAGATTTGGGAGGAAATATAACGCTACTATACCCATCATACTTGTGGGAATGACTGTAAATAATGTCAATCCACCGCCCATAAATGCGCCCCTTTGTGCTGTCTTGCCATCTTTGGCCGCAAAAACTCTTTCCATAAAATCAAGGGCGACTATATCACCCAAAGCTAAAGCCAAAATTCCTGCCCAATTAACAAGTGCGCCATTACTCATGTCAGTTAGTCCTGAAAGATCAAGGTAAGCAGGTGGTGCATTACCTAGAATAGTACCAAAATCAATTCCTGCAAATCCTCCAGCAAAAAATATGAAAGCAGCCCAAAATGCACCTATTGCTAGATAAATTTGGAATATATCAGTATACGCCGAGGAGAAGAGGCCACCAGCAAAAGTATACACCAGTACAACTAGTGCAGCTATGAGCATTGACCAAAAGAAATCAATATGTAATACTGCAGTAAGAATATATCCACTAGCAGCAAAGTTACCAGCTACGAGAACTATAAAGCTAATCATCATAATTACACCCGAGATACCTTCTGCACCGGCTCCAAACCTTCTGTAGTAAAAGTCAGGAAGAGTAAGCATTGACATCTTGTTCAATTTTTTACCATAAAATGCCCCTGTAAGTATCAAACATATACCAAGCCCAATTGGAATGACAGCTCCAGCCCAAAAACCAAATTGGTAGACCAGGGAAACATTACCAAGAGAAGAATTTCCATCTATTGCTTGAGCAGCCAACATTGTACCTACAAAAAAAAGTGGTAGACTCTTACCGGCAACCATGAACCTCTTACTGCTTTTCTTTACAAGCCTTGAGGTTAATGTTCCAACAATTAAAGATGCGGCTAAAAAAGCAATAACACCGACTCCATACCAGTCAAGTGATACCATCATCCCATTTTATTGGACTATATATATAAGGATTAACTAGAAAAACGTAAAATAAATGAGGAATTTACAATTACTGAATAGCTTACAATTATTATTTCTAAAAAACAACAACTATTGTAGAGTATTTGGATGGACTTTGCCAAGTGAATTAAAAATGAATTTGTGATAGTAGTTGAACTACATACAATTACTTAGCAATATTTAAAAAATACACTGCGATTAAAAAGATAGACAAAAAATGGGTATGGAATTTTACGGTAATTCTTACAAAGGTAACGACGAGCCAATTTTTGTGGGCATACCTACCTTTTTGAAACTACCGTGGATAAGAAGCCACGAAGAATTGAAGAGCGTTAAACCAGATGTAGCAATAATTGGAGAGCCATTTGACTTTGGTACTACCATTCGTCCTGGCGCAAGATACGGACCACGTGCAATTAGAGCGGCTTCTACGGTGCCGTCACCACCATATGAACATTTCAATATAGAAACAGGTGTTGATCCATTTGGAGTTTTTAGGAGTGTTGACTATGGCGATGTAGTAGTCTCTCCTGGCGATGTTGTGGAATCACACAGGAGAATGACAGATAAGGTAAAACAAGTTCTTGATTTAGACGGCATTCCAATTATGTTGGGTGGAGATCATTCAATAACTTTTGCAAACGTCCGCGCATTCGCAAAGAAGTATAAGAATATAGGAATGATTCATATTGATACACATGCCGATTGTGCGCCACAAGGATTGACCGGTTTCAAGTATGATCATGGAGCGCATATAAGAAGAATAATGGAGCTTGGCTGTCTTAAAGGAAAGAACTATACTTTGATAGGACCACGTGGTTATTGGCCCGGTCCAGACTTGTATAAATGGATGGCTGACCAGGACTTTCAATGGTTCACAATGCTAGATGTTGAAGAACTGGGTATTGATAAAATAGCAAAGGAGGCTGCGGACAGAGCGAACGATAATGTCGATGCAGTCTATATAAGTTGGGATATTGATACTTTCGATCCTGCTTATGCTCCTGGTACAGGAGAACCAGAACCAAACGGTCTGACATCAAGGGAGGGTATGCGATTGATGCGGCTTCTTTCTACCTCGTTTGATCCAGATAGATTTGCGTTTGATCTGGTTGAAGTAGCTCCCAATTATGACGTAAGTGATGGTAATTCATATAATGGTGGTATCACCTCAGGTCTAGCAAACAGACTGATTGTCGAACTACTTGCAGGCTTATCACTAACAAAGAAGGGATTGACTGAAGGAGATCCAGTGAGACCGAAATTCTACAGGGGATTGGGTAATACTTATGACTTTGGTAAAGGAACCAAGGCCAAAGCTCCAAAGAGACCTCCACTAAGCTATGGTAAAGACGCCAAAAAATAAGTAATGGGCTGGGTAGACTAGTCTGATAAATGTGACAATTACAGTGCAAGGAGAACCCGACACAGCTCCATTCACAAGAATTTATCAGTTTCACAATAAGACAGACTACATGATTCTATCAAATTCCATCAAGACTATAAAGAATAAACTATCAAGAAAAATGAAGATAAACATCAACGAGACACTTTACATTTATCTTAAATATATTATGGATGAATTGCGTTTGAAGAAGAAAAAAAGTGAAATAATAGCACATGCTTCAAGGCTCTTGACACCGAATCAAGTCATGATAGGGGTGCCAGAAAGTCTCAGAAGGATCAATTTTAACATAAAGCTTGAGGGGAGACAAAGACTAATCCTAACAATAAAAGAGCCTATTTCAACTACAAGCTATATTCTTGCTTCCTAGTGGAAAGGATCTAGCTTTTGATTTCTGACACTAGTAATGCACTAATTCAAATTTTGTTGTGGTAGAAAGTTGTACTAGGAACGCCAAAATATTATTTCAATTGATGTCAAATAGACTATGATTATGAAGTATTATTGTATCTAGATCAGTAATAGTGATGCATAGGTCGCTGTTGTTTTCCCAATCTATCAAAATGATCATGTGGTTTACTTCCTCCCTTATGAGAATGTGTGGTACCGTCTAAATGGGTATGCGTATGCCCATGTGTGTCTACTGGTTTTTTCATCAGTACGTCATCCACTCTTAAAAGAAGATTAATTACCTCTGTTGCAGTAATAAGGATCTGTTCCTTAACCATTAGCGGCTCTATGACATGCAGATTCATCATATTGTCAATTTTTCTTTCAATCGCATTGATTCCATACCAATCATGATTATTGTTGTATGCAAGATCCATTTTCGATACTTTCTTATTCTTTAGAAGAGATTGAGAATAGACCTTTTCTCTCAGACGCGTCCCTATATCTATAGTATTCATACCAGCATTTCTGGCAATTGTTAGTGGAATCTCTTCAAGCGCTTCTGCAAATTTTTGTATTACAATTTGTTCCTTGCCAGAATATAGATACGATCGTTCCTTAACGAGCCGAGCAATGAATGATTCTACCGCACCACCTCCAGGCACTATTTTTGGTAGCATTATAAAATTTCTCAAAACATAAATAGAATCAAGGATTGTGCGATGAAATTCATCAAGGATCTTCATTGAACTAGCACGCAAAAGAAATGTAATTGACTTTGGATTTCTACACCCATTAACAAACACCATTTTATCATCACCTACCATTTTTTCGTAAACCTTTGCAGCATAACCAATATCAGTGGTGCTTATTCTATCTAGATCTCTGACAACTCTGGCTCCTGTAGACTTTTCCAACCATAATAAATCATTTTCTTTAACTCTTCTAACGCTTAAGATTCTGTTCTTGGCAAAATGATTCAAAGCAAGAGGATCAATTCCTCCGCGGGAAAAAATAACATTTGCACCAGATTCTATTACATTTTGAATCTTTTGAATTAGGTTACGAGTTTTGGTATCAAGAAATAGTGCTACGTCGCTAGGGGCTGAAATTCTAATTTCCGCATCAGTTTTAGTGCGTTCATCTTGAATATTGCTGTCAATAAGCAAAATCTGCGCATTTTCAATAATTCGAGGCATCGAAGAATCATCTATTGTCTTGTCTATTACAGTTCCATGAATAAGCTCAGTTTCAGAACTATTTCCTATTTTTTCTTCAATTTTTATATCGTCTACTTCGAGATAACTTTTTGCAAAGTCAGCAATCGTACATATCCCATCGACAACAAGACTGGGAATCATTGTTTCTTCAGTAATATGAGAAACTGCTTTTGATCTCAAACAAGTATCAACAAGATATTTCATTATCTTTCTATCAAAATTGCTTGATTGTATAGCGTTTGTCCTTACAATTTCAATTGCCATACGCAAGGCATTGTGATAACCATCTGAAATTATTGTAGGCGAAATCCCCATTTCCAATAGTTCTTCTGCTTTTTCCACGAGTGCTCCGGCAAGGACCACAACTGACGTAGTACCATCACCTACGGAGTTATCCAGTGCATTGGACGCTTCAATTATTACCTTGGCGGCAGGATGTTCTACGTCAATCTTTCTTAGGAATGTGGCACCATCCTTAGTAACGGTCATTTCTCCAAGAATATCAATAAACATTTTTTCAAGTCCTCGGGGACCCAAAAAACCCTTCACAAGATCAGCAATCAATCTTGCAGCAAGAAGATTATATCTTCTGGCTCCAGTACCGTAGCTTCTCTTTACACCATTACCAAATAACTGCATATTTTTACGCTCCATGGAAGACTAATCTTGAATTCATAAATTGAGATCAATTATAAATATATGACTTTATAATAAATTTTGAATTTAGAATGTTTCTTTCCCCACGAGACATTGATAAATTATACATTTTTATTAGTGCGGAGGTTGCACGAAAGAGAAAAACAAGAGGCTTAAAACTCAATTATTCTGAATCGGTAGCATTAATTGCAGATCATATTCTTGAAGGTGCACGGGATGGTAGGTCAGTTTCTGATCTTATGAAATCCGGAAGACATGTGTTACAAAAGGATGATGTATTACCCGGTGTACCTGAATTAGTACAAAGTGTCCAAGTAGAGGCAACCTTTAATGATGGTACCAAACTTGTGACCGTTCACAATCCTATTATATGAATAATGGAGCAAGTAAATCATGATCCCCGGCGAATATTTTATATCTAAGAATCCAATTCTGGCCAATGTAGGAAAGAAAACAATAAAAATTAATGTGACAAATACAGGCGATAGACCTATTCAGATAGGCTCTCACACACATTTTTTCGAAACAAACAAGGCCCTAATGTTTCAAAGGAGCAAAACATTCGGGTTTCATCTCAATATTCCATCAGGAACATCACTGCGGTTTGAACCGGGTGATTCAAGAATTGTAGAATTGACCGAATACGGTGGGAAAAAAATTGTTTTTGGTTTTAATGGTCTTGTTAATGGTAAACTATCAAATAAACAGAAAGAAATATCTCTATTAAGGTTAAAGAAAAAAGGTTTCTTGGAAGCAAAATAGACATGGTTCTAAAAATTCCTAGGAAACAATATGTGGAGCTCTACGGACCGACAAAGGGAGACCAAATTAGACTTGGAGATACAGATCTTATAATAGAGATCGAAAAAGATCTGATAACTTATGGTGACGAACTTGTTTTTGGTGGGGGCAAAAGTATCAGGGATGGAATGGGACAGGCAAGTGGGATAGAAAGCAAATATTCCTTGGATCTTGTGATCACAAATACTATACTAATGGACCCATTAATGGGTATTATCAAGGCAGATATTGGTATCAAAAATGGATTAATTTTAGGAATAGGCAAGGGCGGAAATCCCAATGTGATGGATGGAGTATCTGATAACATGATTGTCTCTTCAAATACAGAAGTTATTTCAGGCGAACACACCATCTGCACTCCAGGAACCATTGATACACATATACATTTTATTTCACCCCAGCAAATCGTAGAAGCAATATGCAGCGGTACTACCACGATGATAGGTGGGGGAACAGGTCCATCTGAAGGTACTAAAGCTACGACATGTAGTCCGGGACCATGGAATATTCATAGAATGTTAGAATCCTTGGATGAATTTCCATTGAACTTTGGATTATTAGGAAAAGGAAATGACTCATTAGAACCCTCCCTCCTAGAGCAAATTAATGCAGGGGCTTGTGGTCTGAAACTTCACGAAGATTGGGGGTCTACTCCGGCAACCATTGATGCCGCACTTAAGATTGCAGATAAAACAGATACCCAGGTAGCAATCCATACCGACACCCTGAATGAATGCGGATATGTAGATGATACAATCAAAGCTATTTCGGGTAGGACGATTCATACGTATCATACGGAAGGTGCTGGTGGGGGACATGCACCTGATATACTGAAAATTGCCGGAGAACTAAACATATTACCCTCATCAACCAATCCAACAAGACCTTTTACTGTAAACACTCTTGAAGAACATCTTGACATGATGATGGTTTGTCATCATCTAAACCCTGCGATATCAGAAGATGTGGCATTTGCTGAATCAAGAATAAGAGCTGAAACAATAGCCGCTGAAGATGTGTTGCATGATATAGGAGCTCTTAGCATGTATTCTTCTGATAGTCAGGCCATGGGTAGAGTTGGTGAGGTATCAACTAGAGCTTGGCAAACTGCAGATAAAATGAAAAAAATGTCAGGAAGACTAAAAGAAGAAAAAGGCGATAATGACAATCTACGTGTTAAAAGATATCTAGCAAAGCTTACCATTAATCCTGCAATAACACATGGAATTTCGGATTATGTTGGTTTACTTCAACGAGGGAAAATGGCCGATATTGTAATGTGGACACCACAATTTTTTGGGATAAAGCCCAAGCTCATTATTAAAGGAGGTTTTATTGCATATTCTCTCATGGGTGATCCAAATGCTTCCATCCCAACTCCAGAGCCTGTATACTATCGACCAATGTTTGGAGCCATGGGTAAAGCTAAATATTCTACTTCAGTAACATTTACTTCAAAGATGGCAATAAGAAACGGGCTTCAAAAGAAATTAGGGCTAAAGAAAAAACTTTTGCCAGTTAAAAACTGTCGCAATATATCCAAGAAAAATATGGTGTACAATGATCTGATACCTAAAATAGAAATCGATCCAGAAACTTATGTGGTTAAAGTAGATGGAAACATAGCGACTACCGAGTCTGCAAAAGAGCTATCATTGTCACGTCTTTACAATCTATTTTAGTTTTTCAATTTATCAATTAAAATAATAATGCTTATATATTTTGCAAATACATTTTGATTTATGAATCCCGTCCACACGGAAAAAGAAGTCGAAACAGCAGCAAAAAAAGCGACAGAGGCACTTTATGGGAGCAATATTGAAGATTTTAAGATAAGAACACTTCTGCCCTTTCCAACTGAACAGAATAGAGAAGCTTGGGACGCTCAAGTTACTTTCTTACTTGATGGCCTACAATATACGGTTGACCTTTTGATTAATGAAAAAGATGGACAGATAACAAATGCAAGGTTAATCGATACAATGGCTCCTTTATAACACCAAATAATATAGGAGTCGTTTTGGACTTCCTGCTGGATACATTCTAATGCACTATTTTCAAACAATAAAAAATTCAAGTAGACATATTACTTTTTTTTGGAAAACCGATTCAGTTGGAATAAAATCATGACGTCGGAGACATTTTCTTTAGTAAAAAACAAAAGGGTAATAGGACTTTTTGTTCTTGCAATTCCCGCAATACTTTTTCTATTAATTCCAGATTTAGTTGGAATTAAGATTACACTACCACTGAGACTTACCTCTTTAGCCCTCTTGTCAGTTTATGTTTTGCTTTCTTTTGAAATAGTTCATAGGACCACTGCAGCGATGGTTGGAGCGGCATTTGTGATACTGATAGGTATCGTCACGGGCCTCTTTAGTGCGTCTACTAGTTTTATCTTTGTAATCAGTGCTATCGATTTCAATACAATTGGTCTGTTATTAGGAATGATGATAATCGTTGCAATATTGGGGGAAACTGGTGTGTTCCAGTATCTTGGTATAAAGATGAGTAAGGCGTCAAAAGGAAATATGTGGAAGCTGATGGTCCTTTTTTGCATCTTTACGGCAACGGTTTCTATGTTTATCGATAATGTTACTACCGTACTGTTAATAGTTCCCATAACTGTATCCGTATTCAAGACTCTTAAAATATCGCCAATTCCATTCATAATTGCGGAGGTACTTGCGTCAAATGTAGGAGGTACTGCAACCCTGATTGGAGATCCACCCAACATACTAATTGGATCCGCTGCAAATATAGACTTTAGCTCATTTATTGTTAATATGGGCCCTACCATTGCTTTTTCTTTAGTTGCTTCTCTATTTATTCTAAAATTTCTATTTAGAAAAGATCTTGCTCAGAAACCACAAAACATTGAGTACCTATTATCTCAAGATGAAACGGTCCTCATCAAGGATAGAATAGTATTAAAAAAATCATTAGCAGTATTAAGTGCAGTCATTATTCTTTTTGTCATACACGGTAGTATCAATATAGAACCTTCCATTATAGCCCTGAGCGGTGCTGGGATACTTATGATAGTGGCAAGGTCGAGACCTGAGAACGTCTTGAGTCAAGTTGATTGGGCCACATTGATCTTTTTAGCTGGTCTTTTCATTATCATTAGTGGTGCAGAAAAGGCCGGTCTAATAGACCTGTTGTCTAGTACTGCATTACTAATAAGTGGTGGTAATCCTTGGGCAATGTTCTTTATAATTATCTGGGTTTCTGCAATTGCAAGCGCTTTCATAGACAACATTCCATTTGCTGCGACAATGATTCCTTTGATATTTGCCGTGTACAACACTGATTCAATAGCTGCAGTCTTTGGAAACGTCCCTATCAGTCCTCTATGGTGGGCATTATCACTTGGAGTTGGATTTGGAGGTAACGGTACAGTAATAGGCTCAAGTGCTGGTATAGTTGCCACAGGATTGGCTGAAATAAATGGCTATAAGATCACTTTCAACCAATTTCTTAGAGCAGGGTTTCCTTTCATGATAGTCAGTGTAGCAATAGGATCCATTGTATTACTAATGGACACGCTGATTAGACTTAATTTTGCGATCTGATAACCTGAAATTGTTATGGAATATTTTGCAAATTGATTGCATACTAAATACAGCTTCCTATAGATTGTTGATTCGATTTGAGTAAAGTGAAAATATGAGCATGTGACAATATGATATAGTAAAATTAAAAATGAGGAGAATCGACTATTGACATTGCTGCAGATCGATAAATTAATTGGAAATGTTAATTTTGACAAGGACCTAAAATCCAAATTTGAGAATATGTCTAAGAGTGACAGGGTTGAAACTGTAAAAATCACACGACTAGAATCGGAGAGAATCAGGATGAGAAAGGTTTCTGACAGAGGAACACAGCTTGCACTTACATTGCCTTATGGTTCACACCTACAGGATGGAGACGTGGTATTTTTGACAGAGGAAAAAATAATAGTAATAAGGAGAACTGTCGAGGATGTGTTGGTAATATCTTTACACAAGGATATACCAAAGGATCGGATACTAGAGGTTGCCATAAAGATTGGACATAAAATAGGCAATATGCATAGACCAATAAAAATACTTGGAGAACAAATTTTTTTCCCCATACAATCGGATTCTGAATTAGAACTTTTTGAGAAACTCTTTTTCAGTTTGAGAGATAATCTTGATTTCAGCAAGCATAACATAATATTTGAACCAGATGCGGGTTATAACATCCATGAACACTGAAATAAGCGTTGAGGATCTGAGCTTCCTTCAGTTATCTGATTCTTTTTTTCCTACGGGATTATATACAACGTCTAATGGACTAGAGTTTATTTTTCATGAGAAGAAATTGAAGCCCAGAGATATTTTGAATTTAATAAAGGTTTATCTAAAACAACAATTAGCTCCAGGGGACTGTGTTGCCCTAGGTAATGCATATCACTGCGTTGAGAAATCCGATTTACAGGGACTCATAGAAGCAGATCAAATTCTTTACTCTATGCGGCTTATGGAGGAGCTTCGGAGTGCAGCAGTTAGATCCGGTATTCAGTTACTTAGATGCACGCGATTCTTTGTCGCTCAAAATAAGATATTAAATCTTTACCAGAAGTCAGTAACTAATGGTTATGCATCAGGAATATATCCAATTTCATTTGCGGTGGTATGCAAATCTCTGAATATTCCAAAACACAAGACAGGATTAATGTTGTTATATGGTTTTGTCGTAAGTGTTATTGGAGCTGCACTTCGATTAGGGATATTACAACATTTTGATGCGCAAAAAATAATTCACGAGCTCAAACCATTTATTTTGGTATCTGTTAATGAAAACATAGGAAAACCTCTTTCTAGCATATGGCAGTTTGCACCGGCAATTGATATAATACAGATGAAACACGAGCAGATGGATTCAAGAATGTTTATTACTTGACTGAAAGTTAATTCTTGTGTGCCTTCATACAAAAGAATTCCTAGAGTGGGAATAGGAGGACCCGTAGGATCAGGTAAAACAATGCTTATTGAGCGTATTGTTCCTTTACTATACGACAAGGGATATAGAGTCGGTATAATCTCTAATGATGTTGTGTCTAAGGAAGATGCAAATAGAATGAGACACAATCTTGCAACTAAAAAGGGTATTATACCTGAAGAGTTGGTAGTTGGTATTGCGACTGGTGGTTGTCCTCACACTGCAGTTAGAGAAGACCCGTCAATGAATCTTTCTGCGGTTGAAGAAATGGAATCAAAGCACAATTATCTTGATCTAATAATAATTGAAAGTGGCGGCGACAATATTACAACTACTTTTAGCCCTGCCTTGGCAGATTACTTCATTTACTTGATAGATGTTTCAGGTGGCGATAAATATCCTCGAAAAAGGGGTCTTGGTATTGAAACATGTGATCTTTTAGTTATAAACAAGATAGATATTGCTCCATATGTGGAAGCGGATCTTAAAATTATGGAAAATGACGCCAGGCAAGTGAGAGGCAGTAAACCATTTGTCTTTGTAAATTCTAAAGCAGGCGATGGAATAAATGATGTAGCATCATACATCATCCGAGACGTTCTATTCGAAGCTCCAAAAAATATTCAAAGCTAGATATCTGGTTAACAAATTTGGACCATCTTAAATTTTCTACGCCAATTGATATTCCACCAGAAATCCTAGCATACAAATCAAAACTACACAAGCAGAGTGTTGAAAAAACTGGAAAGATAGGTATCGTGCAATTTAGTCTTGAAGAAGATATCCAAAGCAAAAAAACGGTTGTAAAAGAACAATACGCCAAAGTTCCTCTTTGTATCCAAAGGGCGTTGTATCTTGAGGAGAGCATTCCATCAATGGCCTATATATATATTATATCACCTTCTGGAGGAATACTCCAAGGTGATAGATACAGAATTGATATTTCTCTTAGTAACCATGCATATGCTCATGTTACTACACAAGGTGCGACAAGGATTTATAAAATGGAACAAGATTTTGCGACTCAGATGGTTAATATTGCGGTAGCGGATGGATGTTACTTTGAATATATTCCAGATCAAATAATCCCATTCCGCAATTCTAGGTTCTGTCAGATAGTTAATTTGAAGATTCATGAAAGCGCCACAATGATATATTCAGAAATGCTGGTACCTGGCAGAGTAGCAAGTGGTGAGTCATTCGAATATGATATTTGCTATATCAAAACAATAGCAAAGGATAACGTTGAAAAGTTGAGATTTATTGATATAATGAAATTAGAACCTAAGAAAGAAAATTTAGAATCGTTTGGTATAATGAATAATTTTGGGATTATTGCCAACGTATACATTCTCTGTAAAGAAAAATATGTAAGTCATCTGAAAGAAAAAATAAATAAAAAAATGAAAAACAAGAATAAAATTTATGGAGGTACGTCATCTTTTCCAAACAACAATGGAGCAGTCGTTCGCATTTTAGGAAGCACAACAAAAGACGTTAAGAAAATAATTTTTGATATTCTATCAATCTCGAGGCAAACAATTCTTGGTGCTTCTTTCAGTGGAATAAGAAAAGCTTGAATACAAGTATCATCTTTTGATATTTTGGCAATACTCATGACCATAAAAAGATGTATCACAGAATGGTAGACACATTTTCATTTATTCTAATATCGATTTTCCCAATGTTCTTGCTAGGTCTCCGTCATGCACTTGATGTAGATCACATCACAGCTATAGATAATCTTGTGAGACTGCACAATGCAACAAGAAAATCCCGATGGGTTGGAGCCGGATTCAGTATTGGCCATATGATTTCAGTTCTTGCGGAAATGATTCTTATCATATATGTTATAGGCAACATAACAAGAATTGATCAGCTTTCGTTTTGGGGTGGTGTAATAGGAGCCATCGCCTTAGGAATAATTGGGATAGTAAATATATACTCAATGAAGAAATGGGGAAAAACTGGTTCTGCTATCCTTGCCAGCAAAGTTTTAGCCAGGACCGGAGTGATGAACCCTTTTAGTTCTGCTCTGCTTACTGGAATGGTATTTGGCTTAGGATTCGATACAGCTACTCAGATTTCAGCGATTACTCTATCAGCTGTAGCCTCAGCCACCCTTGGAATGCAGATGGCCCTCGTTCTTGCAGGATTCTTCGCTGCGGGAATGATTCCTGTAGATACACTAGATAGCTTTATACTGCGATCAGCCTTCTCTAGAATACTTAACACAAGATGTTTCAAATACATGACATACGCCTTGAGCGCAGTTGCATTGACCATAGCAGTTGTGACCTCATACGAGACAATAACTAGTTCAGAAATATTACCTGACCTGACAGGTCCGGTTTTGGCAATAACAATAATTTTGTTTTCTTTTGGATCTGCTTATTTAACAAGAAAAAGACAAGTTGTAAATCTAGACGATGTGAGTCCAGTTTCACCACCAACAAAAGATAAAACTGACACCGGAAAAGATGATGTAGCAAAGTAAATTTTAAGATCAACATAATTTGTTAATTTATTGAGATTGAACCTGAAATAAATCTAACAACTACAAATACAACAATTAATATATTAATGCCATAAAGGAAAAATGGCATCCGAAAATATGATATTTCAAGAAATCAGTAAAATTCTATTCCTTCAAAAAGCTGAGAAATCAATCGTTCCATTACTAAAAACAGAATTGTCTAATCCCTTAAATGTGAAACTAAATCACGTTTAAATTCACTTGGTAACCTATTGCATGAATTCAAGGTCCTACATAAGCTCAATCTATTTTTTTCAAGTATCTCATTTGATATCAGTCCCTTACCAAAAGATTTTTTTAAAAAAGTATTAATCTCCAATACTAACTCGTTAATTTCCTTCAATGAGGAAATGGGTGAATTTCCATATTCCAGGTTAACACTGATTATACGAATTATATTATTCAATTCTCTTGCAATTACTTCTTGGGATAGTTTACTAGTAAGTGTGAGCTTAGATAGATTTGAAAGGGTGTCAAGCTGATCAGTTACTAAACTCGCATATGTTTCTTTATTTGAATAATGAATTTCACTGATATCCTTTGGCAATACTTTCTATAGCCCTAAAACTTAGCTTTAAAGGATCAACTTGAAAAAAATTATGGTGAAGGTTGAAATTATTTGATTTAGTTTTTGCAAAATTAATGAAAAGGGGACATAGCATATCTACATCCTTTACAATGCATTCTAAGATCCTGATCTGCGAACTGAATTCATATTAAAAACCAAGAACTTTTATTTAATATTATAACCTTTTAGACTTAGGATACGATTAAAAGTCCAGGAAGATAAGCAAGGATCGTTATACCTGATGTCTTATAACTATACTATGGCAGGAATAGTAAAACCAGCAGACATACCGGGCGAATTTAAATGTAGAACATGTCAGATTATGTGGTCAAGTTATATGAAGAATAATATTCCATGCACAGACTTTGATTTTGCAAATCCTGTTCTTGTGGAACAAATAGGAAGCTAATTTTTTATTTTTCATTGGTGCAAACCTGATAAAAAATCCAATCTAAAATCCTTAATTCCGTATGCAGTTTATCGGCCTCGAACACCGAGTAAGTCTCATTTATGGTTAAGATAATTTTATTCATTCTAGATTCAACAAGATCGCAAATCTGGATATTAGGATTCTTCATATTTTCCAAGACCCAATTTATTAATTCAATTCTATTCTTAAGATCTCTTCTGTATATAGTGTCATCATTTTCTGAATCAAGCCGCTTTTTTGATTCTTCGATTTCTTGCTGTAACACTTGCTCTAGTTTCATATGCTAGTTGTATTTGACATTCTCAGAATATAATAGACAAAGTTCTTTTAAGAGAGGGGGACTTTATTTTTTGTTTTATTTTAAAGTCTGTTTTATCAATCTTTATATGGATAACAATCAACCATATTTAGCGTAAGTACTTTGACAACAATAGGTGAATTAATGACTCAAAAACTAGAGACCATTGAAGTATCTAGTTCCGCCCAAGAAGCAGCAAAGAAAATGCGAGATAAAAAGACAAGCTCCTTAGTAGTTGTTGATGGCAATAGCAAACCTGTGGGCATAATAACAGAACGAGATTTAGCAAGAAAGGTATGTGTTAATGACGCAAGCAGTAAAAATACTTTAGTACAAGATATAATGTCCGATGCCTTAGTCACTACTGATGCAATATCGGAAGTCGAAGTTGCTGCAGATATAATGATACAAAATCAAGTCAGACATTTGCTTGTTGTAGAAGACGATGATATAAGCAAACCGCTGGGTATAATTACACCTAGCGATTTTGCTGGTTATCTTAAAGAAAATTTGAATATTGATGACGTTAATGCAAAGATAATTGAATCCTTAAAAGAGACAGAAAAAGAAGGAACAGGGTCAAAGTCACTGTAAAAAATGTGGTGAATGGAACGAATTTGATAGCAGCTATGTTCAGAGTCTGGAGAAATTTGTAAATGATACCAACTTTTAGTTAAGAATTCCAAACATTTATGTCCTCATAACTCTACCATTGCTCCTATGAGTCAATATAATGTTTGCACGTATTGTCTACATCCTAAAAATCAGCACGTATACTATGTTGGTCAAATAGACAACAAACATCCTTGTAGGGTATGTGATTGTCTTTACTTTAAATCAATGTAATCATCGGCAATGAATATTCACTTGCGCAATTCTTAAAGATACAATAAGTTTATCATATTTTTCCGGTATACTAAATTTAGAAATTCTAACTACAACCTATATGAAAAATCAGATTAGTTCCTTGCAGGGTATCTTTTTAATAACCATCAAATTTTGACCTACTGCTAAAATATCTTTCGTTTTAAAAAGGTAGAATTAAAGGAGAGTGGTGCCTAAATAAGAAAATTGAAGGATATAGAGGAAGACCTTGAAGAATTTGCAAATTATATCCTAGAAGCATTAAAGCAATAACAAGGGGAAGTAAGTAATTGGGATGAAATCTTAAGGAAATGGAAATTGATAGAAAAAAAGAAAGACCAAGAAGCAAGAAGAAAATTAAAATAACCAGAGTTTCATAAACGAATTTTGTCTGACCATTCATATCGACCTACACTAAATTGCATTTTCAAATTTGGATAGTAAAAGTGACAAAACTTTTTTTATTTTATCAATATACGATGTAATACGAAGGGCATTTACCTATCTTTTTTATTAATTTCAGCATTAGTTGGATCAAGTATTGTATTCCAAATCTGGTAATAATGGTATTCATTGAACTAAATAAAGGCAGTTTATAGCACTATTTTACATAATAATTAATATTTTGTTGCATAAACCATTAGTTGATTGGAAATATTTGATACCTTTACAAAAACTAAAGTTTCAATAAAGCCATTAAACAAGAAAATTAAGATTTTTGTTTGCGGTCCTACTCTTTATGATAAGTGTCACATAGGACATGCCAGAATATTCATCCTGATAGATCTCATAATTAGATTCGTTGAATCAAGAAATTATATCCCTCATGTAATAGTAAATGTTACTGATATTGATCCAAAGATAAACGAAAATAATATCAATTCTGATTTTTTATTCAAAGAGTTTATTGATGATCTAAATAGACTTGGAATCAGTGATTTGCTTTTTGCCAAAACTACTGATTATGTAAAACAGGCAAGGGATCTGATAAAAGTACTAATCAAGAGGGATTTAGCATATTCTGTAAATGGAAATGTATACCTCGATACATCCAAATTCAAAACATATGGTCATCTTTCTCATTTGTCCAAAAAAGATTTGGAGGATCAGAGATATGATATTGATATTAATAAACGAAACAGCACAGACATTTTTTTATGGAACACTAGCGATTACTATGGAACTGAGTTTGATGATAAGTTACTGGGAAATGGTACACCATGGTGGCACATCCAAGATATTGCTGTAGCAATGTTTCATTTTAATGGTAATTATGATGTACATATAGGAGGTATCGATTTATGTTATCCGCATCATGAAGTAATATTATCAAATTTAATGGCACTTTCAAAAAAAGAAAAACCTGTTAGATGCTGGTTACATGTCGGTATCCTAGATATAGGTATTGCGAAAATGTCCAAGTCTTCTGGTAACGCAATTTATATTACAGAATTACTGAAAAAATATGATGCAAATACTCTGAGACTTTATTTTTACTCACATCACTATAAGGAATCAATAAATTTTAAATTCTCAGAGTTAATGAAATTTGAAAGAATAAATGATATGATTAGAAATTTAGTTTTTACTTCAGCCGATAATTATGAAAATGAAAAACATGATCATGCTTATGACAATGGTCATAATGCAAAAGATTCCGGTACAATAAAAAAGTTCAAAAATTATATTGAAGATGATCTGCATACGCCCAAAGCACTAAAATTGTTCTTGGATACTATTAAACATCCGGATAAAATAAATGATGCAAAAAAGATGATGGAAATTTTTGGACTTAGGTATTGAAGATATAGATGATAATGAGTCATCATTTTGTTCCCTGTGGAGCAGAACTCATAGAAAAATAAATTGTGTTGAATTATTTTCAAACCCTAATCTGGGAGATGATTATTTTTTTAATAGGTTAAATATAAAGGCTGACTGTAATAATATTAGTAATACTTTAAATTTCATTAAGAGTAATTATTCTTATGATCTCAAAACTTACTATATACATCTAATTTGCAACAATGAAACTCCTGTTACCAAATTGAATATACCAAAATTTGGAACTATGAAAATTCTAAGTCTTGATGTTAACAAATATGTTGTCAACGGTAGTAAACATGTTGAAATTAAAGTTGTTGACAAAGTTCGCCTGAACGATTGGATTGATGTTTATTGTAGATCTTTTGATTCACTAGAGATTAAAAATGAAGTAACAACTATTATTTCTCAACACTACAAAAAACTCACATTATTGATTGCGTATTGTTATATAGATGAAATAAGATATCCTGCGGGATGCTCCTTACTGTTTGAAAAAAATGATAGAATTGGTTTGTACTGTTTGGGAACTACTTATCAGTTCAGAAAAAAAGGTATAGCAAGAGAATTGATAAGTAATGTTCAGAAAGTAGCAAGTAACGGTGGCTACGATTCAATTATTCTGCAGACATTAACTAAAGAAAGTTTTGAAGAATTTTACAAAAGATTGGGATTCAAAACTATTTACAAAAAGATGCTGTATACGTTTTATTTGAATTAGAAGGAGAAATTTTCAGTTTTAAAACATTTCAAAGGGCTAAGTAAGCGTATGAACATCCAATTACAAAATGAATATTTAAATTAACATTAATATCCAAAATTCAAGGGCTCGTAGCGCAGATCACTTCCAATAATGAAGTGGGCGAAGAATGGATAGCGCGGACGCCCCCTAAGCGTCAGGTCGAGGGTTCAAATCCCTCCGGGCCCGAACCAAAGTTGTCCCCTTATTAGGGCCCACTTTATATACTCTTATATAGAAAATGCAATTGGAAGTCGAATCATTGACAAATCCTTTAACCGTATTTACTTATGCATTGAAAGCAGCGGAAAGTAAGCGACAGTATCCTAAAAGATTCAAAGTGTTTCTTGATTTTCTGAAAATTGAAGGTGACCTAGAGACACAAGCAAACAATTTCATTTTTAAGGCCAAGAAAGATACAATGTGGGCACAACAAAGTTTAATGAGATTTATCATGTTCCAGATTGAACGTGCAAAAAATGGAGAAATTGCCGAATCTACAATTAAAAATTATTACAAGGCCACAAAATTATTTTGTGAAATGAATGACTTAACATTAAGTTGGAAAAAGATTTCAAGAGGAATCCCAAGAGGAAGGGATGCAGCTAATGATAGAATTCCAACAATTGAGGAGATTCAAAAACTACTGGAATATCCAGATAGACGTATCAAACCAATAATATGTACAATGATCTCATCAGGTATAAGAATTGGTGCTTGGGATACTCTTCAATGGAAACACATTACTCCATTTAAGAACAACAAGGGTGAAGTCATTGCAGCAAAGTTAATTGTTTATCCTGGAGAAGAAGAAGAGTACTATAGTTTCATTACTCCGGAGGCATATAATTCCTTAAAGGAATGGATGGACTTTCGTGAAGATTACGGTGAAAGGATAGGTGGAGAATCTTGGGTTATGAGAGACATTTGGCAAACAACTAATGTGACATATGGGGCGAAGTGGGGACTGGCTACCTTACCCAAAAAACTACATAGTAGTGCAATTAAAAGGTTGATTGAAAGGTCTTTGTGGGAACAAGGAATAAGGAAACCGTTACCAGAAGGTAAGAACAGACATGAATGGAAGACGGCTCATGGATTTCGTAAATATTATAAAACAAGAGCAGAACAGGTAATGAGGCCAGCAAATGTTGAATTAACAATGGGTCACGATATTGGAGTTTCAAAAAGTTATTACAAACCAACTGAACGGGAAATTCTCCAAGATTATTTGAAGGCGATAGAAATGTTATCAGTTTACAATACTAATAACAACAAGGAACTTGAAAATAGGGTTAAAGAACTGAATAAAAAACAAGATGAAGTTACACTTATGAAATTACAACATGAAAAAGAGATGAAAGACGTACGTCAAGAAATGAAGCAGCAATATAGTAAGCTCTTTTCATTGATACACAGTACGATCCGAAGTTAGTGATGAAAACCTGATATAATATTGGAAAAGATCCAGCCAAAGATATATGTATACTGATTTATTGAAAAATAATCAATCAACTTAATTGATTATTTAATTTAAAAAACAACAATCACGTTCAATATTATAGTTAGACAATGTATTTTAATTGTCGGATACATAGATTGTTCCAGCTCATCCGTGCATTACAATTACTCAAATTGTCAAATTCACATAAAAGTAATAGAACTTTTATGAGGCAACCCTTTTATTCATTTACTCTCAGTTTATAATGACATGTTATTTAATGATAACATGTCCAATAAATCGAAAATAAAAATACCACTAACGCACAAAAATCATTGTCAAAATGTAATGAAAAAGAATGGCTTTCGATGTACTTTTCGTTCTCATAAATCTTGTTTAATAGCAAGAAAATGGTACCCAGCTCTGATCAAGATTAGTACCCGAGGTCAGCCTGGCGTACCGGTACCCACAGGAGATGGTGTCCCCTATGGATAATGATATTGAACAATCGGAGAATATAAGTAATTCTGATGCTAATAAAACAGATCCTCTCACTGAGAACTACGTAACAAATATCTTAAATGTCTGTCCAACTCAGGATTGTAAGGACTGTACTGGTTCGATATCAAACGATGTATTTAGGCACAGATTTGTTTGCATGTGTCCATGTCACGTAATTGGTAACAAGAAAATGAACATGGAGAGAAAGATATGACAACACTTAATCTAGATTATCCTCAGACTATGAATGAGTGGGCTGATTATTGGAGAGATGAAATTGGTGTTAACGTGATTCCAGCTGATACCAGAAATAAGAGGACTTGGGTTCAGTGGTCGGAATTCCAGAAAAAACCTACTCCCAAAGAGTTGCATGAACATTGGAAGAGAAATAATAAATTTGATAATGGAATGGCGATTATTGCAGGGAAAGTATGGCACAGCCCTAAGAAACAAGGGTTGTATCTTGCATTTATTGATCTTGATAATCAGAAAGCAATTGACGAATTTTGCACTCATAAAGGTGCTACTACTCCACTTGAAGAACTTGCAAAACATATGATAGTAGAACAACATAAAGACGATTTGAGTAGGGCACATATTTACTGTTATTCAACTTATCCATTTGTTCAGAAGAGTAGTGATATAACAAAGTCGGCTGATAGTCCCGCTTTTGAGGTAAAGGGTTCAGGTGAACATGGAATCGCTTATTGTACTCCTTCACCGCACAAGAACGGTTCAAACTATGAAATCATTGGAACACTGCAACCTGAACTGTTGGATGTCTTAGAAGGGCATATAGATAGTATTTGCAAGAAGTATGGAATTCCTTATCTTGGTAACGGACATAGTAATAAAAGGAGTGCTAAAGAATTATTCAATTCCAGTGATAAGGTCTATGAGGGTCATAATAGGCATGGTGAATTACTTACGGAAATGTGTTCCTTAATCAGACGTAACCACGAGATATTACCAGAAGAAACTATTAAGGATTTAGCTAGAAAAGAAAATGAAAGAATATATGAACCTCCCTTAGATGAAACGGAATTTGAGAGGCAATGGAAATGTGCAGCAAAGTATATTGGAACAAGGTATCGAATGGATAGGAACCAAAGCAAGGAAAAGGCCCCAAAAACACTTGAAATTGAACTGGCAGAACTCTACAAGTTCAAGGGCCTAAAAGACACTGAAGAGATATACTATTATGATGAGGATAAAGGAATTTTCATAAAAGGTGCTGAATGGTTGATAAAACAAAAATGCATTGAATATGACCCTGAGATGAGATCTAGAGACGTCACCGAAATAATAAACCGCATTATCTGGAGTAATTATATAGATAGAGAACAACTGGACTCCCAGATAGAATGGCTTGCAACAGATAGCTGCATGGTTAACCTAGAGACTTTAGAGACGAAGGAGCATAGTCCGGAATTTCTGGCAACTGTTAAAATTCCACACACTTATAAGGCTATGCCACAGACGTATGAACCTCTGTTGTCCCCAGACGGTAACACACTCAGAGAGTTGTTTTCTGATTCCGTGGCAGACTGGGAGAAAACGTGTAAGTGTCCCTCTCCATGTCCTAATATTATGCAATTTTTGTATCAAGTGATGGCGTCTGAAGACGTAGAGACAGTTCTTGACTTTATGGCTTATTGTCTATGGAGAGACTTTCCATTTCACAAATATTTGTTATTCAATGGTGCAGGCAGGAATGGGAAAGGTGTGACTACCCATTTATTCAAGTTGTTATTAGGTGAACAAAATGTTTCTGGCGAGAGCCTTAAGAGGATATTAGAGACCCGTTTTGCTACAGCTAAATTGTTTGGTAAAATGGCCAATATTGATGCAGACATATCAAAGGAGGAACTTAAGCACACTGGGACTTTAAAGATATTGACAGGTGGGGATTCAATAGCAGGAGAATTTAAATTCAAAGACCCCTTCAGTTTCAAAAATTTTGCTAAGTTAGTATTCTCAGCTAACCAGATACCAAAGACGCCAGATGAGACAGATGCTTTCTTTAGTAGATTGATAATAATTAATTTCCCTAACCAATACCTGGGTGACAAGGCAGACCCCCACCTTAAAAGGAAATTAACTACGGAAGAAGAGATGTCAGGTCTATTGAGCATAGTAGTTGCTAGGCTACCTAGGGTGCTAAGTAAGGGAATTTACGTGTCACATAGTTCAATAGAAGAAAACTATGTAAAGTATATTCAAAGTTCTGACCCAATTAGGGCATTCTACGAAAGTTCAATTAGAAAGGATAACAGTAATGCATCGAAAGATGAGGTGTATAGCGCTTATTCGAGGTTTTGTAAGGATAAGAAACTTAATTCGGAATCATGTGACACATTTAATAGAAGGTTGAAGAAAGACTGGGGCTTGTCAGACAGTAAACTCCAGAAGGATGGAATAAGAAAGCTTCATTGGTTGGGTATAAAGTTAGTAG
>Ga0209886_1000007_pt1 | contig 68556 bp, 66 predicted proteins | sample GWRWN2_40_50_FD_187229 | JGI IMG/M metagenome (GOLD analysis project Ga0209886, IMG submission 187229) | Riverbed sediment microbial communities from areas with no vegetation in Columbia River, Washington, USA - GW-RW N2_40_50 (SPAdes)... | ecosystem: Environmental > Aquatic > Freshwater > River... | reverse complement strand
CATAGATAACTCTGACTATGTCACCTGTACTAGTCCATTTTCATCCCCAAATTCATTGAAAGATGGTAATCATACATTTAGGGTATTGTCTGAAGATAAGGCTGGAAATAGAGGCTCATCACCGGCCTCATTCAACTGGACTGTAGACGCAGTACCCCCGACTACTTCTATCACCTCTGCCATCGACGGCAATAGGAGCACTGTAACTGCAGGTGGAAATACTACATCCACATCCATGACCTTTGCCTTCTCAGGTACGGATAGGGGTGTAGGCGTAAACCACTTTGAATGTTCTCTTGACGGAGCATCATTTGCCATCTGTGTTAGCCCTGTGGAATATAGCAATCTCGCAGATGGAGCTCATACTTTGGAGGTAAGAGCTGAAGATAATGTTGTAAACGTCGATGCGTCCCCTGCATCATTCGCCTGGACAATTGATACGATATCCCCAACTACATCTATAGATTCTGTTGTTGACAACAATAAGAACACCCTATCCAACGGTAGTAGTACTCGGTCAAACTCTATAACATTTACATTCTCAGGTTCAGATACAAGTAAAGTAAATACAAGTAAAGCAGAGGTAAAACGTTTTGAATGCAGTATAGACAACTCTGCCTTTACTGACTGTGCCAGCCCACTCACATTCCCTAATTTGTTAAGCAACGGTCCTCATACATTTAAGGTAAGGGCAGTAGATAATTCAGGGAATAATGATAACTCTCCAGAACTCTTTACTTGGTATGTTGATGCAACGCCACCTGATGCAACTATAAACGAGGCTAATGATGGTAACAACGAGACTGTAACTAATGGGGGTAATACTACATCTACATCCATGACGTTTAACTTTTCAGGTTCAGATATAGGCGTTGGTCTGGACCACTTTGAATGTTCTCTTGACGGAGCATCATTTGTAACATGCACCAGCCCAATACAATTTAACAATATATCGGAAGGATCTCATACTTTGGAGGTAAGAGCTGTAGATAAGGCTGGAAATGAAGGTCCTACACCTATAGCATTCATATGGACCGTAAATACGAAACCACCAAATACTACTATTAATTCAGTCATCGATGGTAATAAAAATATAGTTACTAACAATAGCGATAGTAGATCCAATATAGTGACAATCGTATTCTCAGCTATGGATGTTGTTACTAACGTGGATCACTTTGAATGCAATATAGACAACTCCGACTTTGTCACTTGTACCAGCCCATTCACATTCCCTAATTTGTTAAGCGATGGTCCTCATACATTTAAGGTAAGCGCAGTAGATAATTCAGGACATAAAGACCCATCACCCGCACTGTACACTTGGACTGTAGACACTGCAGCACCAACTACAAACATCACTTCTGCTACAGATGGTAATAAAAGCTCAGTAACTAATGGCGGTAGTACCAAATCCACCTCAATGACATTTGAATTCTCAGGTACAGATGCCAGTGGTGCCGGAATAGATCACTTTGAGTGTAGCATAGATAACTCTGACTATGTCACCTGTACTAGTCCATTTTCATCCCCAAATTCATTGAAAGATGGTACTCATACCTTTAGGGTATTGTCTGAAGATAAGGCTGGAAATAGAGGCTCATCACCGGCCTCATTCAACTGGACTGTAGACACAGTACCCCCGACTACCACAATTAACTCTGCTACAGATGGAAATAAAAGCTCAGTAACTAATGGCGGTAGTACCAAATCCAGTTCCATGACATTTACATTCTCTGGTAACGATACTGGTGGCGCAGAAATAGATCACTTTGAATGTTCCATAGACGGAGCTTCATTTTCCGCTTGTGATACACCACTCCAGTTTACGAAGCTAACAATTGGAGCTCATACCTTCGAAGTCAGAGCCGAAGATAAGGTCGGGAACGCAGATCAAATGCCTACAGTATTCTTGTGGACTATTACATCACCCCCACCACCGCCAACACCCCCACCGTCAACTCAAAACATTACAACACCGCCACCGTCAATACCCCAAAACATTACAACGGGTAGATCTGTTGGAGGAAATCAGAATATTGTAACTAATGAAAGCACCCAGTTACCTACATCTGTACAACCACCAGATACCAAGATAGTTTCCGCCACTGATGGGGATGGTAATGCTGTGACTAATGATGCTGTTACTCCATCCAACTCGATAACATTTGTACTCTCAGCTTCAATTGCTGGAATTCAAGAAGGGGGACAAGAAGGTATCGGCAACTTTGAATGTTCGATAGATGGTTCATCATTTTCCAGCTGTACCAGCCCCGTTCAATTTAACAATCTTGCAGATGGGGCTCACATCTTGGAGGCCAGATCGGAAGATAACTCAGGAAATAAAGACCCCTCTCCTGCATCATTTACCTGGACTGTAGACACAGTACCACCAGATACAAGTATCAACTCTGCCATCGATGGTAATAATAAAACCATAACAGACGGAGCCGATACAGAATCTACTACTATGATATTTACGTTTTCAGGTACCGATAATGGCATGGAAGAAGGTGAGGAGGTTGGTATCAATCACTTTGAATGTTCCATAGATGGTTCATCATTTGCAACCTGTACCAGCCCTGTCCAGTATGATAGCCTGGCAAACGGCACTCATATCTTCGAGATCCTGACGGAGGATAACTCAGGAAATAAAGATCCATCTCCTTCGTCATTTACATGGAATGTAAAGACAGTTTCAGAGAATGAAAATGTTCCAAGTAATATTAGCAGTACTCCGACCGAGACCACAAACCTTCCAAACACCATAATAAATTCAAGCACAGACGGGAGTAACAATGTTGTAAATAACGACACTAGCACTCCTTCCAATACGATGAAATTTGAGTTCTCAGGTATTAATATAGAAAGTGTAGATCACTTTGAGTGTAGTATGGATGATTCGGATTTTGTTCCCTGCACCAGCCCATTTATTTTTCCAAATTTATCAGATGGCAAACATGTCTTTATGGTGAGATTTGTGGAGCCTAATGGTAACATGGATGAGTCACCTGCTACTTTTGTTTGGGACATAAATAGATAACATTTGCATCAATTTTATAATCTCGTGGATGTAATGAAAATGTCTGATTCCTAAGCATTAACACAAATACTACAAGCAATGTTTAGGCCTTTATAGTATTAATGGAATATAATTAACAGTAGGAGAAACTAAACTAACTTTCTTCAATCAACATAGGGTGATAAGTAATTTTTGGAGATTCCGATCCTTTAAGTGTAATTTATATTATGACATGGATTTATGGCATACATAAAACCATCAATGGGTTTATAGTGCAGAATTGCAGGACTTGACATGAATATAAACGGGCCGGTGGTCTAGCTTGGTTAAGATACCGCCTTGACATGGCGGGGTTCGAGGGTTCAAATCCCTTCCGGCCCATCCAACCCTCGGTTCAAATTCCTAAAAAAATCAGAAAAAAAAGTTCAAAGAGTGTAGATGTAAAATCCAAAAATCAGCACGGAATTGATAATAGTATCCTTCACAAACATAATAGTGAATTTAAGTTGCGTGACCTCTACAACAGGAAAGCCAAATTGGAATACTGGTTGCAGAGAGCTAGCACAGATCTCCAAGGAACGGACAAATCTGATTTATTAAAATTAATTGAATATATGCAGGATAATGAAAGGGCAATTCTCTGGATAATTCGCTGTATAAGTGCTCTGCTTTTAATCAGGAAACAATTGAAAAAACCATTTAAAGATGCCACTAAAGAAGATATTCGGACAATATTCAAATGGATGGATGACAAAAAATATAAGGCATCTACAAATGAAAAGTTTAGGCAGATCTTAAAATTATTCTACAAAACGGTATATGGAAACAGCGAGTACTATCCTGAACAAGTAAAGTGGTTTTCCGCAAAAGTAGGAAAAGAAAAACACGCAAGTTCTGCCACAATAGATCTGGCTAAATATTTGGAAGAAAGTGAAGTGCTTAAATTAATTGAAGCAGCAACACCAATTCAAAAGAAAACTTTTCTTGCGTGCATGTATGAATGTGGAGCAAGGCCGGAAGAGTTCCTTAGACTGACCAATTCAGATTTGAAAATAGATTGTAATGGAATTGTTCTGGTGCTACGGGGTAAAACTGGCGAACGTACTGTACGCATTATTGCATATGCAAAACTGTTACAACAGTGGCTCGCCATACATCCATTAAAGGATCAAGGCAGCTTTCCTGTTTGGGTTAGTGAAGCAACAAATTATAAGAATAAACCACTAGGTCTTAGAGGAGCAGAAAAAATAATCGAAAATCTATTGCCAAAGGTATTTCCCAATAAACATGCAACACTGTACATACTAAGACATTCGAGGGCCACTCATCTTGCAAAACATATTTCTGAAGCACAGATGTGTAATTTCTTTGGATGGGTACAAGGGACAAGTGTCGTTAGAAAATATATTCATTTATCTGGTAAAGATTTGGATAGTGTATTACTTTCTTTAAATAATTCAGGGACTGCAGGACAAATCGTCAATGAGTATAAAGTGAAGACAATCAAATGTGTGAGGTGCAGCGAAGATATACCACCGGCAAATACATTTTGTGGAAGATGTGGATTATCAGTGAGTTTGCAGCTGCAATACTTGCAAGAAAACAACTTTGAAGAAAAGAATAGAGAAGTTGAATGGAAGATTGAATCTATGGAACAGAAAATGAATCAGAAGCTCAGACAGCTTATGTTAATGATACAACAAAACCCAAAATTAGCGTTAATTAAACCTGAGGTTATATTGGATAAGATTAAGTAAACATGATGTGCACAGAAATAATTTAATCAAATAGACTTTTTTATCCAATCGTTAATTCCGGATTCAAGTTAGCTCGTTTATGCCTTTAAATCTGAAATATAGTAAATCGTTACTGTTATACTAGCAATAAATATTTACTAATACGCAAGTCAAAGAACTAATGGTAATATATATTTTCATTACCATAAAAAATAGCTAACGCGGAAAAATACTTGATCTCAAAAAGGGCTAATTGATTTCAAAAACTTGCACAGAATATTAAATAAGTACTTTCTTGCATTAAGACCTAATGATTTGCAATACAGAGGAAATCAATATGTAAAATCAAAATGTCTGGAAAACCATGATACAGCTACGTGCCAAGCGTTGGAGTGTTTTGCCATGGGAACAGAGCATGTAGTAATGAAAGTCGGTAATGATAAGGTCATAAATATATGGGCATGCGGAAAATGTGCCGAAAAACTAAGGTGACAATAATGACAACTGACACACTTTACACAAACATTGTTGAGCCGAAGAAAGAATCGAACATTAAAAGAAAGGATTTGATTCTAAAGCTGGATAAGGAAATAGAAAGAAATGGATCAGATCCTGAAAGTATTTGTGACGAATGCGGAAACGATCATAGTTTTCACGGAAATCCTATAACAGCTCCTACCATATTTGATTATCTTCAAGAATTATTGAATCAATATGCAGCTAAAAAAGGTATCAATAGCATGACAATAAAAGGTGATCTCTAAGTGCAATCTATAATTGAATTTGAAATACCAAATGAGCTAAAAGAAAGAGGAATATGTACACTCCAAAAAGAAGGAAAAACTATCGTTGTTGTTTACAATGACATATTAATTAGATTTGATATACAAAAAACATGGTCGAAGACAGTCGAGTCCTTTCAAAATGCATCTAAACCCTACATAACAGATAAGGAATTAATTCAATCAATAATACTTTGTCTTAGCCAAAATTGGCTAATGATAAATACGTCAATCTATCAAAATTGTGCTAAGGACAATCAGAATAACTCACGGGAAGAATCTAATGGTGATAGATCTGTTCAAATTGAATTAGAATCAGAGATATCCAATAGAGATTATGCTAATTTTACAATTGAAACTATAAAAAAGACCGTAAAGAGGGAAGATGTTCTCATTAGACAGGTGTTCTACACCGGACTAAGTACGTATACATTTGAGCCAATGAATCTTGCCATCATTGCTCCTACAAGTGAAGGTAAGACCTATGGTGTAATACAGGGTATGAAGTATTTTCCGAGTGAAGATGTATGGTATATCGGCTCAATGTCTACAAAGGTGCTTGTAAGACAAAAAGGTATACTTGTAGATAGTAACCATAATCCAATAGAATACAAGATTAAGGAACTTAGTAGAAGGATAGATGAATCTGATGATAAGGAGGAAAAGAGATCGTTTGAGGAGGAACTAGAGTTATTAATACAAGATCCAAAAAGCCTTATTGACCTTAAAGGAAAAATTCTAATATTCTTAGAACGACCACAGCCTGAACTATGGAATCTCCTTAAGCCTATTTTATCACACGATCGTCCAGACATAGAATTTCCATATGTAGACAAGACGGATAAAGAGGGTATTGTGACAAAAAAAGTAGTTGTAAGAGGATGGCCGTCATGTATCTTTTGTAGTGCTAGAGATGAATCAAGATGGGAGGGATGGCCTGAAATTCAGAGTAGATTTCTCATAACATCGCCTAACATGAGTAAGGAAAAATATTTTGAATCTAATATTCTTATAGCACAGAGAAAGGGACTTCCAAACCTTCTGCAACAACATGTGATAGTTTCTGATAAGGATATTCAAATAGCAAAGGCATGTATTTTGACATTAAAACAAAACATAAATGATTTATATTATTCAAATGATGCCAATTATGACCATAATACTAATTCTGTATGGATTCCATATCATGAAATATTAGCACGTGCTCTGCAATCAAATAAAGGGACTGATAATAGGGCCGCAAACCGCATATTTTCATTTTTAAATATAGTTGCCTTGGCAAGGGCTCATTTAAGACCTAGATTAATTTTTGGTAAAGAAAAACTAGTAGCTGCTACTTTAGCGGATCTTGCTGAAGTTCTTCATATAACCCAAAATGTAAGTGGTATGCCAACCCATAAGATCGAATTTTACAGAGACGTTTTCATCCCTTTATTCAAATCAAAGAGTAGTGTAGATATCAAAGATGGCAAGGAAGAAAAGAGAATTGCTGTTACTACATCACAATTGTGTGAACAACACAAGTCTACATATGGAAAAGCAATAACTAGTAACAACATGAAAGAGACCTACCTCAACGAACTGATAAACAACGGCTATATCGATGAGGAGAATTCTGACTTAGACCACAGATCAAAAATATATTTTCCTCTAGTCGATGTATCCAGTGAACAAAAAATATCAAATTACAACAATCAGGATGGAATGGATAATTTCTTACAATATTCAAAAATTATACTACCTAAAGATTGCAAGAATATTCCAGATAACTGGTTAAAACTTGAAATTTTGAACCTTTGGAAATATCCAATTCCGCTAGATAAATTTCAGTTACTTGATAAAATCGGAAAGGAAACATGTATATGTCAATTTACAAAAGAATATGAAAAAAAGCTAAAGTTGAGTGGATATTTTATGAATGTTGAAAACAAGAATTCCCATAAAGAAATATTTGGAAACTTGCGATTAATATGAAAAATTTACCTAGAATAATATGAAAAATTATCCACTGAAGGCAAATTGTTGCAATAAGATATTTGTAGAAGTGAAAATGTTATGATTGAAGGCGAAACGAAAAAGTTGGGGGACGTGAAAAATGAAATAGAGCTGACAGGAAAACATATACTACCAATTAATAGTGAATCTATTGCAGCTAACGTAGACTTTATTCTAGATCACTTCCATAAACCACTTTTTCCCAGGACTATTTCTACGTATAAGAGTCAGTCTAAGCAGTTTGAAGTCTTTAGTAAAGAAGAGATGATAACTGGATATGAAGATTCTAGTTTTGTTGATTGTAGAGTCAATGCCTATCCATCCTACACCCAATACAAAGGAATCCAACGTTATCCACCTAATTTCATCTTTGCAGATTTAGACCTCTCCACATTCAAAACAAAAGATAATCTAGAAAGAGCATTATCTACTACTTTAAGAATTATTAGATTCAAAATAAATGGCACTCCTACAGTTTTATGGACTGGTAACGGTTATCATATTTACCAGCCAATAGATTCTGCAATATTAGAAGAATATGAACAATTTAGCCAATTTGAACACCCATCTCTAAAATTCATTAGATTTGCAGAATTCTCTTTGACAAGTGGTAAATCAGATCCCTCACATAACCCATCATTTAGGTCATGTATGATACGTATCCCAGGCTCTTACAATTCAAAATATGCGGAAGATAACTTAGTAAAGATAATTCAGAAATGGGATGGTTATAGACCTCCAATCAGTCTTCTTTTGGGTACTTTTCATGCATATTTAGTAGACCAGAAGATCAAAGAAATGAAATTACAAAAGAGATTAGAAAAAAGATATGGTTCTGGCTTTGCAAGTGGAACGAGCAAAATAAACTGGATAGAAAATCTTTTACAGACGCAAATAGATGATTATAGAAAAAATGCTATTGGACTAATTCTCGCTCCTTATCTTATCAATATCAAGAAAATGTCTTACCAAGAATCATTTTTGATCTTAAAAGATTGGTTAACCAAATGTAACGCATCAAGAAAATTAAATGATAACTTTGACTACAGAATCAAATATTCTCTTTACACTGCAATAAGAAAGCAAAGATTACCAATGAAATTTGATACTCTCAAGACTAAGAATCCTGTTCTACATGCAAACCTGTCAATACTCATGTCAAATCATAAAGATGGTATAAAATGAGGTATGAAGAATTGTGCCACATTTCCATATTTTAATACGTACAATCTGCATTTTTCATTAGGTTTTTCTAGAATTTGATTATTAACCTTGACTGAAAATGGACATCGTTTCTTCTTAATGTTTAGTAATAGTATTGAAACTAACTTAGTAATTAACACTTGACAAATCTAACCATGAAACCAAACTTCTGCAGATTCAAGTTGATATTATTCATTGAACTGAACTAGACGTATTAACACCATTGATGTCTTGTGTTGCCTTAAGTTGTAGGGTGACATCAATTAGTTGTTTTAAGATTTTTTCAAATAATTCTTCAGACAAATCTAGCAAATTAGCTTGATATGATTCTTCAGATTCCACGATGTTGTTAATTATCATTTGTTTATCCGGATCTTTTCTGATTGATTCAATTACGGCACCAACTGCTGCCCCTAGTAGCCATCTACGATCGTTGATAATTGAATCTAGTTTTTCTTTAGCAAACTGTTCAAACTTTGTGTAGTATTCATCACTAGTCTTGAGTTTTGAAATATAACTCTCTAGTTTCCGTATTTTACTATCCAAATTTTCAATGTATGACGATTTTCCCACACTGATATCATTATACTTATCAATCTGCTCCACTAATTCCGCATGTTTCTTCTTTATGGACAGTAAAGAAGTATTTGCTTCATCCTTTTGATTTAAAATAGAATCTAATTGCCATTCTAGTTTTTCAATTTCATCTTTTAGGTAAAGATGTTCATCTGCATAGTCAACAATATTGATGATGTCTTTCTTGGTAAGATTGTATTTTTTCACAACATCATGAACTTTCACCAATAAAGAAATATCGGGTTTAACCTTTTCGTACAAGTGAAGCAATTTGTATAAACCTCTTAGTTCCCAGAATTTTTTGTATATCCCTGCAGCTTTGGAAGGAGGTAGGTTCAATGATATTGCTACATCAACAGGATTTCTTCCTTTTCTAAATAGTTTTAGGGCTTGAGATTCTTCTGATATTTTCTTTCTCTTGGGTTCTAATTCCTCATTTAGTTTTTTTGTGATAGGGCCAATATCGCTGAATGACATATGGGCTTCTTTGGAAATTTCCCTCATTGTTTTACCCTCTTTGTATAGCTTGCATACAAGTTGGCGTTTTTCCTCTCTATTCATAATGTGCTACAAACAATAGTATCAATTTGTTTATAACAATTACAACTCGATACTCCTTTGCTACTTGTTTGTCACTTTTGCTTTCTATTGTTTTTCCTTACATTTTGCAAAAGTACAACTTTAGATTATAACTTTACAACACGTAATAATCGAAAAAATTATTTAAATGTTTACAAAATGATGATGATCAAATTTTTTTTAGCATGAACACAGTGTTAAACAATTAGAAAATCTATGTCTGTATCACTCATATAAGACAACGGTAATATCTCAATAGTAGTTAACTGCATACATGACAATATTTCAATCATTTTACTACCTAGTAATCTTAGAATGACAATTACCACTCAAAATTTGACAATTTGATAGTTTGTTATTCGACCTATCTTTATTTTTATGATGAAATTCCATTATTGATCTAAAGTCTCATTTACATAATAACAAATAGACCTACAAAAGATTTGCTAGCCTAAACTAATAAATTAATTTAATTTAATAGATACTTGCAGGAATAGGTCAGATGGAAAAGGGAGCTGAAATAATAATCAGCTTTGCAGGTGATGCAGCACTAGCTCGGGGCGTATTAAACTATCTCTCATCACATCATGTCATCTCAAATAATATCATGCCAGAATTGGCAGGAGATGAAATAAGGATATCTTTAAAAAGAAATAACGATACCAATATGAAGAAATTAATTAAAGAGACTCTACATAACTACTTAGATTCGCATAATCTAACTAGACATCAAATCACCGAATTGAATGATATTCTTATTGTGGGAATTCCCAAGTACATAGACGAAATTTCGAATTTTCTTATGTGCGAGATCTGTGGTTGGATGGTGACTTCTGAAGAGGAGCTGCTTACTCACAGAAGAACTCACGGGATTTAGAAGAGTAAAATTTGTAAGCTATAGTTTCAACCTTCTTCAGAGACTCTTGTTCTACCTTATCACTATTATCGTTAGATTTCGACTTTTTGGATAACATAATTACAAGAATTCTTCATGGTAATTATAGGTTACATAGTTTGTCAGATTTCTATCGACTCTCCTTCCCTAATCTGAGAGCTTGTCATTATAAGTAAAAATGCAATGTTGGCTCAGCTCTGAAGTGCAACGACCTTTGTAAAATGATTAGCTTTGGTCACCTATTTACAATGATTAATTAGTTCAAATATCATAAAGAAATTATATGAACGAGAATCTAGTTACACGTGATTCAATACAAGACTTGCTGAAAAGCATGCCAGAGAAGAATCGTGATGTAATAAGAAAGTTAGTTGAAGACCTATTCATTTCTGAGGCATTTATGGAGCCCATAAAAGAATATGAAAATGCAACTAAAAATTATAACCGGAATTTTTTTGATGTGACGGTTAGAAGGAGAGGGCAAGAACTTGTCTATCCAGATTTACATGAAAACTCAATAAGCGTACCATTGTTGAAGGTGTTGCAATGGATCAAGAGAGACCTACCTTTGACTGATAGTTATGATGAGTTTAAGAGAAGATGGGATTTAGAAAATAAAAAAAGAATAATAAATTATGATGAATTGAAAAAGGAGAAAGATCCAGATCTAGAAAGGTCATACAGACTTCTACAACAGCGCAAGACCAAACTAAAGAAAATGTTCAGCCAGGCTGAAGTAGATGCAATCCCTGCTCCAATTGAAGAATTATGATTGTGTAATACAGGCTCTTTAGCTGTACGCACAAGGAGAGGTAGCTGATGATCGAATAATTAACTCCATGGCCTGATAAAATAACTCTAATTCTTTCTGACAATTTCTAATGCTTATACCAATGCTTATGGTGGGGAGATATCTGCCCCGTTGATAAATGCTGATTCTATTACTAGAATTGAATGCACCCAAGTAATAAGTCCGGCACAAAAATTAATTACCATGGAAGAGACCCAAACAAAGAGTGGTATTAAAGTTACACTTCATAAGATAGAGTTTTCAGATAAGAATACGAGAGTGTACCTTACTGTTGATAATAATAATAAAAATACTGAAATTTCATTTTACGACTTTAATTCTAAAACAATCCAAGGAAACCGACAGTTTGAAACGACAACTGATTATGATGTTGACTATCCCGAAATAGAGTCAGGCATTCCAGCTGGAATAGTAGAAGATGGAGTAATTCTGTTCGAACCTCTAGAATATAAAAAGAACAACTTGATATTGCAATTTGAAGCGAGCAAGAATTATGAGGATGTAAAATTTATTTTTAATGTTGACCTTTTATCCCAATATCCGCAAGAACAAGAACAAGAAAAGTCATTAGATGTGACAAGCAGTCGAGAGACAATAGAAAAAGCTAGTCCAGAAAACATAATATCAAAATCTAATAGTAATCAGGTAAGCAATCCAATATCTACTAGCGGGAATTTTAAACTTCTTAGTACATGGGGTTCTCCGGGAACAGGTGATGGACAATTTAATCATCCTGCAAGTATAGAAAATGATCCAAATGGTCAAAGAATCTACATAGCAGATCTTGATAACAATCGTATTCAGGGATTGAATAGCGATGGAGAATTTGTTACTAAATGGGGTACACTAGGCAAAGGTGATGGACAATTCAGTGGTCCAGGAGACATTGCATCTGACCCGTCAGGCGAATTCATTTATGTTATGGATATAGATAACAACAGAGTCCAAAAATTTGACAAGAATGGTGAATTCATAATGGAGTGGGGTTCATTAGGTATTGGGGCTGGAGAGGCAAAACTGATATTACAAAATTATGAAAAACATGAAGAACTTTTCACAAGTCTCTATATTATGGGCGCATTATACTATTACGCCTGAGTAATTTAAACGATGATAATTACTTGTCATGAGTGAGCTTTTACGATTCACTAAGAGGCTTTACTTGACCTGAATCTATTAATGATTGAATTAACGCATCGAAACGTTTTTGTTTCTTCGTCAGTTCCTCAATCTGTTTTTCTTCCTCTTCTAATTTACCTTTAATGATATATTCATTATCTTTATTTCTTTCATTTATTTCAGAAACGTTTCTTCAATTTGAGACCGAAATAACATATCGCAAAGCTTAGGCAGTTCATAAACCTAGACGAATAATGCCTTAACACGGACACATGATATATTCTTCAATTATCATTAAACTTAAATAATTGACTTTATTTTCTTTATTATGCCAAGAGTAATTCATTTTGAAATAGTGGCAGATAACCCGGAAAGAGCAATGAAATTCTACAAGGAAGTTTTTGGTTGGGAGTTCAATAAGTGGGATGGTCCTCAAGACTACTGGCTTGTAAAAACGGGAGAAGACAGCCAGCCAGGCATAAACGGCGGACTTACTCCTAAAACGAACCAAGGTAGTGGTAATACCGGTGGCAGAATTACAAATTCTATTGATGTGCCTTCCATAGATGAATTCTCTAACAAAATTTCTATGGAAGGAGGCAAAGTTTTAAGCCCCAAAATGCCCATTCCAGGCGTTGGATATTTAGCGATATGTGAAGACACCGAAGGAATTTCGTTTGGTATTATCCAATATGATCGAAATGCCAAGTAAATATACAACGAGTTGCAGTACTGTGCTAGCCTTTTCCTAAGAGCACAATAGCAATATCAGCGATACGGCAGTGTACTAAATGGGTCCGTCATTTTATTAGATCTTGTATTTGCTAACATAGTTGACATTATATCTTACAGACATGGGCTACATGGCGTTTTCGTGCAGAAGTCATAGTTCCAATTAAAGAAATCAATCCCCATAATTGCTTTCTTATATCTGGCATTTCCTTCTCATGATTTAATTTTATTAATGCAATTTGGTCCTTTAAGTATGACAATTGAAATACCAACAACGGTACCGAAATCTAAGAGATCGTACCAACTCATAATATACCTAGATAATGCCTCTCCTCAGAATGTGATAGGAGATAATTTCAAGATTCTTGTCTATAATTCTAACAACGAGCCAATACTTTCTGCAAAACCAAATATAGACTTTAACGATGACCATCAGAAAATTTCACCACCAAAAGGTTATCCAATTATTCATCAGTCCGGACAATATCCTGAAGATATCAGGGTCTGCGCTCAACAAGAATACCAGTTGAATGGTACAACTTATTTACATAACGATTGCTATCCCATCAAACAGAACGTTCAGAAAACTTATTGGTACACTATTTTTGATTATAGAGAAATTGACGGGTTTGAGGCTGATTCAAATCTAATTGCAAAATCTAATGAAATGACGCCGGCAACGGTTACAATAACGCCAGAGAATAAGACTTCTAATTTAGGTAATATTTTGAGTGTAAATGACTCCTCTGCAGATATGATTGCAACTCAGATGAAATTTCAACTAGAGGATATCAAAGATTTGAATCTTAGTTTTTACCATTTAAAGGACTATACCTTCGTTGTTAGTAATAACAATTCATTGTGTGGTGACCAAAATTGTAAGTTCGAATTTTAAGTGTTCCTTCCTTGTTAAAAGGATCGTCTACAGGTCTTATAATTTTAGATTTTATATCATTTGTTGGCATTATATCTGGTTTTACTGATTCAAGATTCTTCCTCATCGAGTTTCCTGTAACTGTGATAACATCACCATCGATCAAGCCCTTTTCTAGCAGACTGTTTAGAATCACAGGGACTCCGCCTATCTTGTCCAGATCAAACATTGTATATAGACCAGCTGGCAATAAATTAGCAATGTGTGGTGTTCGCTTTCGTATTCTTTCAAAGTCCCCTAAATCTAGTTTAACACCAATTTCTCCAGCAATTGCCAGAAGATGAAGAACTGAATTTGTAGAGCCGCCTATCGCATTGACAAGGGCGATTGCATTTTCAAATGCTTCAAATTTAAGAATATCTTTTGGACGTATATTGTTTTGAATCAAGTTCATTATTGCCTTTCCGGAATCAAAACATACCTGTTTCTTTCTTTCACTCTCCGCAGGTGGAGAAGCACTTCCAGGCAATGACATTCCAATAGCTTCACCTACTGCTCCCATAGTGTTAGCAGTATACATGCCAGCACAAGAGCCAACAGATGGACACGCAACATTTTCCAAACTGACTAGTTCTTCTAAACTTAACTTTCCGGTCTGATACGTTCCTACTCCTTCAAAAACATCCTCAATTCTCACTTGCTTACCATCCCAATTTCCGGGCATATTGGATCCACCGTATACATATATAGATGGTAGATTAAGGCGTGCCATTGCCATCAATGTCCCTGGATTACTTTTATCACATCCACCAATACCCACTATTCCATCGTATTGATGAGCTCTCATCATTAGTTCAATTGAATCGGCAATTACTTCCCGACTTACTAGAGATGCCTTCATTCCCTCATGGCCCATTGAAATAACGTCAGATACAGAAATGGCCGTAAACTCTCTTGGTGTACATCCCGCATTACATACACCTTCTTTAGCAAAATGTGCTAGCTTTCCAAGATGAATATTACAAGGTGTGGCCTCATTGCAAGTGGAGGATACTCCAATCAATGGTTTGTCTAGATCTGCGTCATGCAATCCCATTGCCTTGTACACGATAGTTTTTCTGCTTTGAAGAGTCATATGTATATAAGTCTTAATTCCGCTGTAACTAATATTGATTATGGGTAATTATTGTTTAGTAGCACGTTTTAAATGGAGACGTTACTATTTTACATCAAATTACAATAACCAATATATTAAAAAATATGAGGATAACGAATAAAATCATATACGATTTTCTTCAGATCTTTGAAGGTCATCTCTACTGTTACTCTCCTTAGGACTCTTGGGAGGACAAACCGATCTTTTGACAGTCATTGTCGTCGGGGCGGTAACAGGTTTCATATTGTCAAAGGCACTCACTCGACTAATGCAGAAACTCGGCGCACATCCGATAAATAAGAATAAGTGTTTTGATCTAACATATCTATAGCTAAACATTTATCTTTAAGCGGATATCTAGTAGTGTGAAGAATGTTCAAGGTCACTTTTCCTTCAGGTCGTACCGTCACACCTGCGCTAATTGTTGTAGATATGCAGAACGGTTTTGTGGCTAAGGGAGGATCCTATGATAAAATAGGGATGAATACCGCCCTTTACAGGGAGATTATTCCAAAGCTTAAAGATTTAATTGAATTCTGCAGGACTATGGGTATTCCTGTATTTTACACCGAGGCAGTGAAGGAGAGTAGTGGTATTGATATACTTACAAACATCCACAATATCCTACCGAAATCAAGACAGGAGAGATTGAAAGTACCCATTTGTATTAGAGGTACTTGGGATGGAGTAACAATCGATGAACTAAAACCTAAAGAGAGAGATCCGGTAGTTATCAAACGGAGAGATTCTGCTTTCCAAGATACAGAATTCCGGATTTGGCTTCAGAGCCAAGGCATTAATTTGTTAGTATTTACTGGAATTGATACTTCAATTTGTGTAGAGACTTCATTAAGGGAGGGATTTAACATAGGCTATGATGTTGCGATAATATCTGATGCTACAGCATCCGGTAACAAGAGACACTATGAAACAACGATAGAAAGGGTAAGAGATTACTATGGATTAGTAATGGATAGTGAGCGCTTTAAAGTAGCGATTGGGAAACTAGATAAAGTACGAAAAGGTGAAATAGATGTACGAAAGATGCCAGAAGAACAAGTCGAAGCCTTTTTGGAGGAATTTAATTTATTAGACCCTAGGAAATTTGCTCCTGAGGAAACTGTGCTTTAGAAAAGGTTAGTGTTATCAACACCATTACATGGCCCAAATTAATAACAACAAAGTCAGTCATCGTCTAAATATGATCTCATAACATAGCATAGCAAAGCTTAAACATATTGTGACGGTACGGTAATTAGCTTACATACAACATCTTTTAAGTAGTGAGTCGCTCAAAAAAGTCATCATGCAAAATGCTCCCGGAGTAACTTTCATCATGAAAGAGATGGTAAAGCACCTTGTTAACTTGCTATTTGTCAATGCTCTATTCATATTCCTTGTTCGCAAAAGAACAAAATCAGGAACAGAGTACAATATCAAGTTAATTGGACAGCCGACTAACTACTTTAAAAAAATCGCCGCCGCCATCGGCATATCGTTTTGGGTTATTGCAATTTTAATTGTAGTTGTATTTTCTCAAAACGTAATGATAATAATTGCTGCTGTATTCATTTCTCTTGGGGCGGGGCGACAGATCTTTGCCTCGGCACTGGATGTCGTAACAACGAACCTGAACGCCTTCTTGTCATCTTGGGCATCAACTCTTCTATTGCTTGCAAAGAATAGGATGATGGTGACGGTGACGACGACAGATTGGCGTTCCATAGAAAGACAATTCGAGCTGATACTCATTAGCAGGCGGCTTGAGTATAATTTGCCTGTTAAACTTGATGGGGTAAAACCAGAATCTCAGCAAATATTATTAGAGTATTTGGATGAGCATAAATGGGAGTTAGAGTATCAACAGGCTATTACATATGACGATTCTAGCTGCCTTGCATTTTTCCATTACGCAACTAAACAGATGAGAGAGAAGTTGCAGATATATGATGAACTGGAAGATCTACAGGAAAGAAGTGGAGGCGTTAGCGCAGTAATCCTGATAGCGTTGGGAACGTTGATTTGGTTAATTTCATAGTTTTGGCATTACTATTTATTTGTAAAGGAGATCAGTTATTTCCTTCAGAGTTGCATTAGTTTTAAATCCCTTGTCATTCATAATTGTTTTGGATGCGTTGAATCCATTCTCCGTAAGAGTGCTAATTACTTTATCTAGCGAAATCGAGCTCTTTTTTGCCTTAGATGCGATGTTATCTGTCTCAAAATAGAACGGATATGCAAGCTCACTGTTACAAATTTGCATCGTTCTAAGTAACTTGTTATATTCATTGTTAGTTGATAAAAAATATTCATCATTTCTCAATACAGTTAACATTGCCCCTGCAAATTCAAAATCAAATAAACTATCTATCCAAAGCGGTCCCGCTAATTTACATTTTGTATCACATATTCCGCAGACTAAATCTTGATCCCTAAGATTTTCAACTTTACGATGATTACAGTTGTGACAATGTTTAAGAAATCCTATTTTAGAAGAAACAGAATTTGCAAGTGAGTTGCCAAATATTACCTTCAGATACACTCGCATATAATGAAGATTGCTATGGCAAAAATATGGAATTATGGATAAATCAAATCGTGAGGCATTTAGTCCTATAAAAGAGACCAAAAGCCTTATTCCGATTTCATTGCAATATTCCGTTCTTAATGGAAATCCATAATACTTTCTATAACATACATTTGGATAAACCCCACATAAGACCGCAGTGTCCGTTGCTGTAATTGATATCAATCCACGATTACTTACTGACCGCAAAACACAATCGACATAAGGTGAGGGACTTCCAAATGGATCAAGATCTACTACATCAAATTTTCGGAATTCGCGTTCCTCAAAATTAAGGAAATTGCATACATGCTTTATTTCAAAAGTGCACTTGTCTTCTACTTGGTTTAATTTTGCACTTTCTTTTGCAAATTCTATAGCAATCGGATTTAGATCGTTCAAATAAATTGTATCTATTTTTGGGACTTCCACCGCAGTTCTCAATCCTCTTGCTCCGACACCACAGATTGAGTCAGCAAAGGTTCTACTATTATTTGAAGAAGCATATGTTTTGTACACTAACATTGAAATATCTCTATTCCACTTGGCACTAGGATTAAAAAAGGCAGGATTTTTTGGGGGTACTTTTTCCGAAAGTGAAAATCTTGGAACTAGGAGTACTGTTTTTCCCTCTTTGATCCTTGAGAAATCATATTTCATTCCTAGTTATTAGTATGATAACCGATCACTCCTAATATACCATGATTCCCAGCGGGATAAGGATAAAATAGCAACAATATATTGATTTGAATTAAAGGGATTAGAGTTTACTGGCAAAAATAGCATCATATGCGGAATAGATGAAGCTGGAAGGGGATCTTTGTTAGGACCAATTATCGTGGCTGGAATTTGTGTAAGCAAAAAATCGATTTCAGAGATGATTGAGAAAGGAATTAAGGATTCAAAACTACTTACCCCCAAAAAAAGACAAATTCTTTTTGGTCACGTCGTTAGCATTGCAGAATCAATTTGTATTTGTAGAATAAATATAGCGGAAATTGATTTTCATGTTTTTAAAAACAATCTAAACACATTAGAAGCAGAAGCTATGGCTATTACAATAAGCAATATGAAATCTGACAAGACCTATGTGGACTCATGCGATGTAAACCCTTCCAGATATCAAAGAACAATAAGTAGTTTTCTCAAACGAAATAGTACAAAATTAATTTCAATGCATCATGCAGACAAATTGAATGTTGTAGTATCTGGCGCTTCGATCATCGCAAAAGTGATCCGTGATTCTGAAATAACTAAAATTCGCGTTAAATACGGCGATATAGGAAGTGGATATCCTTCAGACAAGAAAACAATAGAATTTGTAAGACAATGGTTTAGACAAAAAAATGAAATTCCACCCTTCGCAAGAAGGTCATGGAAGCCTGCTCAAATGATTCTGTCCGGTACGGTTCGGTGCCATTAACTATCTTGCCCTAAAAATTGCCTTTATCATCGCATGATCTTTGTCGAACGGCGCAAGATCTATTTTTTGTTTAATTTCAAAAGAATTATTTTCTAATTTCTTAATTTCTTGCGAGATCACATCCTTTGGAGACATTGTCACATCAATACTTCTGGTCTTTATAACAAGAAGGATTGGTTTACGTTCCTTAAGATATATTTTGCAATTTTCAATCGCTATACTTGTTTGATCGGGTTGAGCGATATCACAATAGACGAGATCCATTTTATCATATATTGAAAAATAATTTCTTGGCTTCCTTGCATCTTCTATTATGGGTATGACATTTGTTCTCTTAGATGAGACATTGGAAATTAGCTCTCTTGCAACTCTTGTAGAAGATTCAACAGCAAAAATTCTGCCGGAAATACCAATTATGTCAGATAAGTGACTCACAGTAGTTCCCGTCGAAGCTCCTAGATATAATATGTTTGCTACATTAGAGAAATCAAATTCTAATCCCCTGATATATGCCGCCGCCAATTTACTTCTAAATGGATCCCATATTCGGTATTCATTTCCATTTCTAGAAATAAGTTTTTCGCCATAAAGAGTAATTCCTTTCAGCAGATTTATAGTTGCTATTTGTGCTTTTCCATTTATGGTAACGTAACTAATGGCGTCTTCGTTTTTCATGACGCATGTTCCTCCTTCTGAATTTCTTAGATTTCTTTGATCCCTTGTCCATAAACCTACTATTATCCGCAAAAGATTCTTTTCCCTTTGGAGGTTCATGATAAATTCTTTGAATTGTTTCTATTCTTTTAGTTAATTTTTCTAATAATGATGTATCCAAAGAGGCATTGCGGTATACATCGATCCTAACTGCAATAGCTATTTTTGCAGATAAGGCACGTGCGATTTTACCTCTTTGCCATTTTGGAGCAGAGTTGACTGACGGATGCTGAAACAGTAAACCATGTTTTGGAGGTCTAGTGCCCGTTTTTAACGCTCTAAACAATGCTTTTTCTGCACCGATTATTTGGATTGTACTCGAAGGCATCTGTGCTAATTTCAATAGGCTGCCTGCCTTGGCAATTAGTCGTGCCCCTAGTGTAGCAGTGAGGATGTGTTTGACATTTGGAGCAAGTATTTCCATCAAATTTTCAATAGTGTTAGAAAGATTAGTTCTTAATTCTGATAACTTTATTACTTCTGAAGCTAAGATTTTTAAAGATTCAGAACTTTCAGCAGGTAGATCTCCTCCTTGACTTTTTAATATCGCCTGTTGAATTAATTCAATTTTCTTTTCAGGCACATCCAGTTGACTCAAGAGTTCACTAGTAATATTTTCTCGTGGTCCAGCATCTTTTACAATATTGGCGTATGTAATAATATTTTGAAGTATATAGTCCAATTCGGGGAAATGAAGCCCATACCATTCACGAATCCTTGTACTTAATGTATTTATTATTTCATCTAGCTCATCCAACGTATTAACTGCTTGAACCAAATGAAGATCTAATTTTTCAGATGTTTCCTTTACCTTCATGGATGAAAGATTTATTGCAAACCTTTGTAAGATCGCAGTTAATTCATCTCTATTTTCAGAGAGCCCGAACTTGATGATTAGATCCAATTTATTTTGATTAATTTCGTCCTGTCTAGAATCAGACATTAGTTTAGCATCAATATTTTGGCGCTGTAAGATTTCAATCAAATTCTTATTGTTTACTCTAATCTGATCATAATTTCTCAATTTTTGAATCAAGTCAGATATATGATTTTTATCTCCTTGGAGGATTGAAGAATATTGTAGCTCGGGATTTTCAAATTTTTTTCTATAAATCAAATTAGTTTCTTCAAGAGCGCAAATTCCAATTTCAAACAAAATTACATTTGCAATTTTCAACTAGATCTTACAATAATTTAATTTGGCCACTAAAAAATCTAACATTATTTTAATTCCGTTTGATCCATTTCTCACAACAATGGAGGTTACTCACCGATGTTTGCAATTTCGTCTCCGTGAATATCATCATAATGAGCGTCGCATTCATTCTTTGTTAGAAATTCTTTTGCGCATATTTTGCATCGAAAAGTACCTCCTTCATACTCTGACATAATAGAACAATGAAAATAAATCTACTAAAAATATTTATCGTGTCTTTAAGGTTTCCAACTCATTAGATCGCATATCCTTGTTCAAAAAGAATGTATTCATTGACTCTTCTACTGTTAACTTATCATGAACAATTGCTCTGACGGCCCTAATCATTTCAATTGGATGATCTGATTGCCAAATATTTCTGCCCATGTCCACGCCGGATGCTCCATCTCTTATTGCGTTGAAGGTTAGATTGAGCGCATCTTTTTCTGGTAATTTCTTGCCACCTGCAATAATGACGGCTACAGGGCATCCTTCAACCACCTTTTCGAAGTTTTCACAGTAATAGGTTTTTACTAAATGCGCTCCTAGTTCTGCAGCTATTCTGCAAGACAACGCAAGGTATCTTGCATCTCTAGCCATTTCTTTTCCAACAGCAGTAACCGCTAAGACTGGGATTCCATATTTCTCTCCTTCGTCTATCAGTTTAGAAAGATTACTTAGCGTTTGGTGTTCGTATTTACTCCCAACAAATATAGACATGGCCAAGCATGAAGCATTGAGTTTTATTGCTTCTTCAATCGATGTTGTAATGGCCTCCTTTGAGAGATCTTCACCTAAAATACTAGTACCGCCAGAAACGCGTAAGACAATTGGAATATTGGCATTTGATTCTACGCATGTTCTTAAAATTCCTCTTGTGAGCATCAAAGAATCTGCATATTTTAGCAATGGCTTAATGGTCTTTTTTGGATCCTCTAATTTTTCAGTAGGACCTAAAAAATATCCATGATCAACTGCAAGCATGACTCCTTTTCCATCTTGTGGATTCAATATCCTTGACAAGCGATTTCTTAATCCCCAATCCATGTAAAATAACCTGACTATACAAGTTATTTATGTTTTCATCAATATATTTCTACGATGTTACTATCAATACTTTCATCGCATCAAATGCATCATGCGCACATTTGAAAGCATCACTGGATTCTCTAATTTGAAAACGATGAGTCACTAGAGGCAAAAGATCGATTGATTTGTCAGATATCAAGGATAATGCCTGATTCGTTTCTATTTCAGAAGCACCATAGCTGGGTATGATTATCTGTTCGTTAGAATACATGGAGTTCAAATCAAGTTCAAACTTTGAGCCTACTGATGGAACCCCAAAAAGCAATATTTTTCCACCTCTTCTAGTAATTTTAAGTGAAGTTTCAAATGCCTTGATACTACCAGTCGCTAAAATTGTGATATCGGTTCCTATATTTCCTGTATTTTCCTTAATGATACTGTCCAGGTTCTCTTGATTAGAATTTACTGTAATTACACCATATTTTTCAACAAATTTCAACCTGAATTGATTAATATCAGATACGACGATATTGTTTGCTCCCCATGTTTTAGCCAATAACGTATGCATTATACCAGTGGGTCCTGCCCCCAATATTGCCACATTATCTCCATGTTTTATTGAAATTTTATTTAGCCCCCTGATGCAACAAGCAAATGGTTCAATTAGTGCAGCTTCGTCATAGGAGATTGATTCAGGCAGTTTTAATATACCTCCACGCTCAATATTCCATTTTGGAACGATAAATTCCTCAGATAATCCACAGGGTTCAATATTGCTTTTTTGATAATTGTCACACATTGTATAATTTCCTTGTATACAGTATCGACATGAATAACAGCTCACGTGATGATGAACAAACACTCTGTCTCCTTCTTGGAATTTTTTTATGTTTTTACCAACTTTAATAACAGCTCCTGCAGGCTCGTGACCCACCCGTGATGATTTCATTCCATAATTTCCATAGACCTTTTCTAAATCTGAACCACATATTCCACAAGAATGCATTCTTACTAGTATTTCATCTTCATCACACTTTGGTAAATCTGATTCAACCAAAGTTATCTTATTATCAACTACTTTTACAGTCAACATTTGAATTTCACTTTTCTTGATTTAGGTTAACTAAAAATTTATACAATTTACTACAATATAAAGTTCAATTTGAATCTAAAATCGATAAGTTCTTAATTCGGAATCATTCATTTTGCAGTACCTTGACATTCAAAAGAGTTGGCGCAATAATCCTCTTGGTTATCGATATGGATAAATCTATTAAATTTTATCGTGATGTTCTGGAACTACCGATCAAAAATACTTCTCCTGAATGGGTAGAATTTTTCTCAAGTGGTACTGTACTGGCTTTACATCCGTCCAAAAATAAAGTGAGGACAAGGAATTCTGGAGTCTTAGTAGGGTTCATGGTTAGTAATTTGGAATCAGTTGCCAACAAGCTGAAAGAGAAAAATGTTGAATTTTTCAAAGAACCCAAAGAAGAATCCTTTGGAAAGCATGCTATAATAGTAGATCCTGATGGTCATTTGATTTCAATAGCAGAAATGAGCTCCAAGATCTCTGAAGGATTTGACTTAATTGGCTTAATAGGTGCTGAATAAATCAGAATTAAAAAATCTTCATGATAATTAATATTCAAATTTTTTTTCCAAAATTTTTCCATGAATTAAAAAATTATCGAATAGGTTTTCACTGGTCTTAGATGCAAATACTACATAGATATTTTCGTTTTTATGGAGGATTATCAGTAACTGAACCTTAGCAGTTTGATCATCAAGTGTTAGATTTCCAGTACCTTTTATTTTTAATATCTGATTTGTTGTCTGAAAAGTAATATTATCTGCGCTGGAACTAACAAGCATCAAACTATAATTTTTGGTAATATGATTCAAAGTATTATTCAATATTATCACACCTGTAAAGTTTGAGAATTTATCGCCTCTAATCACAAGGTTCCATGAGCCTCCCAAATCATAATAGTTTTTGAGTCCTTGATCTTTACTATTTTGAGAATCAACTATTGAGGAATTTTCTAACACATTAATTATCATTCTTGTAAGCGTGTCAATAGGATTGCTAATTGAAACAAGATCGTCTACGGGCCTATTTGATTTGTTAATTTGGTTTGCAGATGAAGTATTTGGTTTACTTTCTGACATGTTGCTTAATCCAAGAGATTTTGTAGTATTTCCTAATTCTGCCAAACTGGTAGCGTTATTAAAAATGCCTTGATATATCAAATCTGAATTTTGTGGAAAAAAGTTAACCGTAACTGATTCATATCTATACAAAAAAAACACGATTGAAATTATCGATATTGCAATTACTGACAATAGGAAAAAGTTTTTGAAATTTGGCATTTGATTCAATATCACGACTTGCTAGGTTTTGGTAGTTTTAACACAATCAACTAAGCCTATTTGAATGAGGGGATCGTGACAGCACCTTCTGATGCAGATCTGGCAAGTAGCATATATTTTGCTAGAACCCCATACTTGTATTTTGACTTCACTGGTTTCCACGATTTTTTTCGTTTGTTGAGTTCAAGCCGATTAACATTCAAATCAATCTTTCCTCTATCAAGGTCAATTCTGATTTTATCTCCTTTCCTTACTAATGAAATTGGTCCTCCTATCATCGCTTCGGGAGAAACATGACCAACCATAAGTCCTCTTGTCGCGCCAGAAAATCTTCCATCTGTGACCATAGCTACATCGGTTCCGAGTCCTTGTCCAACTAGCGCAGCAGTAACAGCCAACATCTCTCTCATTCCAGGTCCACCCTTAGGACCCTCATATCTAATAACAACTACATCTCCTTTCTCTATTTTTTGGTTTGATATCGCCTCGAAAGCATCTTCCTCAGAATTAAACACTTTTGCAAATCCCTCAAATTTTGTTCTCTGTATACCTGCAATCTTTATTACTGCACCTTCAGGCGCAAGCGTACCTTTTAGAATTTTGAGAGTGCCCTCTGGATGAAGAGGTTTTTCGCAAGAATATACTACGGGTTCAGTATTATTTTGAGATATTTTTTCAAGATTTTGTTTCATTGTTTTGCCTGTGACAGTCATTGTATCAGGTTTTAACAATCCTTTTTTTAGTAAACTTTTTAATATAATAGGCACTCCACCTACTCTGTCCAAATCAACCATAACATACAAACCGCCAGGTCTTGTGTCAGCCAAATGAGGTGTTGCTTTTCGAATTCGTTCAAAATCTTGTAAATCAAGGTGTACCCCTACCTCTTTAGAAATGGCAAGCAGATGGAGTATTGCGTTGGTTGAACCTCCTATGGCGTTCGCAATTGCTATTGCGTTTTCGAATGCTTCAAAAGTAAGTATATCTTTTGGTCTTAGATTATTTTCTAATAGATGAAAGATTTCCTTTCCAGTATCGTAGCAGATATTGTTTCTTTTCTCACTTAATGCAGGAGGAGAAGCACTTCCTGGCAATGCAATGCCCAGTGCTTCACTGATGCAGGCCATGGTATTTGCAGTATACATACCTCCACATGAACCAGCCGAAGGACATGCAACATTCTCTAAATTTTTTAAATCTTCAAGGTTCATCTTACCTGCTTCAAATGAACCTACTGCTTCGTACACATCTTGGATAGTAACTTCTTTTCCATTCCATGTTCCAGGTAATATTGTACCGCCATAGACAAATATTGATGGCAGATTCAGTCTTGCCATCGCCATAATTGTACCGGGTAAACTCTTATCACATCCTGAAATTCCAACCAATCCATCATATCTATGAGCTCGCATCATTATTTCAATTGAATCTGCAATAATTTCACGACTAACAAGAGATGCTTTCATCCCTTCATGTCCCATTGCTATGCCATCTGAAACAGAGATTGCGGTAAATTCTCTTGGAGTGCAACCAGAGTCCTTTACTCCAGCTTTTGAATGCTGTGCCAAATCTCCTAAATGAATGTTACAAGGCGTCGCCTCATTGCATGTAGAGGAAACCCCCACAATAGGTTTCGACAAATCGTCGTCATTTAGACCCATGGCTTTATACATGGCTCTGTGGGGAGCCCTTGCTGGGCCATTAACTACAATTCTACTGACAAGTTCCATCAAAGAATTAAAGATTATAGCGTATTTTAATATAACATTAATACTAATTTAAGTATCGTCTTAATTATGATATTATTCTAAAAGTGCAAAAATCTTAATACTGTCAATGCCCTCTATTTTAAATAGCGTTTCACACATTCCGCACTCGGCATTTCCATTAGCGATATCTACAGCAGAAATATCTTCATTTTTGTAATCACATTTTGGACAAGTGAATGTGAATTTCATATTAAACTCATATACTTCGATCGTTTCAGTCATTTATAGTTAGAAAAAAATTTGACCTATTTAAAAGTCACGTAGACAGAGAACATAACAAAACATAAATCAGTAAGAGATAAGGATTTTATTTATTGAAATCGGATACTGGTGCTTGTATATTCTGCTCTATTATTGATGATAAATTAAAAGCTGTCAAATTATACGAAGATTCCCTATTTGTTGCGTTTATGGACAGGTATCCGATTAATACTGGGCATACTCTAGTACTTCCAAAAAGACATTATGAGAATATTTTTTTAATGGATGATAAAGAAATTGGAAAACTGTTCTCAACGGTTTCATTTTTGGCGAAGGCAATTGTAAAGGCCCTAGACGCAAAGGGTCTAAATATTGGTCAAAATAATGGTCGTGCAGCGAATCAAATTGTACCACATGTTCATGTTCACGTAATACCGAGGTACAATTATGATTCTCCAAATGGGCGATGGCCATCTAGGACGCTTATAACAGATGAAGAACTTGACAAGATTGCCCAAAAAATAAAAACATCTCTTACAGTTTATGGTATTAAAGCAAATTAGTATATCAGTATGATCTAATACGAGGGCTTGAATCGCAAAAGTGCACCAATATTTCCCAAGCTCGCAAGTTGAGCCCCCTCTTCTGTTTTTGATGAAATTACTTCCATCTTGCTTCCAATATTAACTGACAACTCCTCAAGAAGATCGACAATATCTTTTTCAGTAATTTCCTTATCCTCGCTTCCGCATTTAGGACATGGTTTTGAGACCTCATCTTGCTTTAGATTGATCAAATTAATTCGTTCAACTAACTTTTCTTGGACATTACCACATTTATTGCATTTAATCTCTAAATGCATGTATGGTATTTCATCAGTTATTATCAACGTGTCGACTACTCCACTTTTCAATAATTTTAGAACATCATGAATTCCATAAACGGCTAATCCTTCATCTGAATAAGCTTGACTCATAAATTTCTTTATTAATTTTTTCTCCTCTAATAATCTAAATTCCGTTATTATTCCCTGTTCATTTACTTTTTCCAAGAGCTCCCTGACTCCTTCGCTTCCAGAGTATGAACTATCAATTGTTGCAACCACATTATTTTGGAGTCTATAATCTAGATATTCTTCCTTCAAAAAGTTTTCCTTCGTTGGACCCGGTCCACCCAAAATTAAACCGTTAATTTTGTACTCGTCAATAAAGATTTTTTGCGCATGATTTGCAATTCTGTGAAAGTACTCATTTAGTTCATTTTCTCTTAGCCTTTCAAATCTCCTTGCAGATTGTCCTCCCTGCCTGTGCTTTCCAGCAACACCTGAAGTTAGAGTATCTATCACTTCCCACCTGTCACCTGTGAGTATCCCTAATCCAGCTTCCTGACTGTCTATCGCAAGTAGTCCAATTACTTTTTCATCTCTGAGCATGTCTTTGATGTGATCTGTCCAAAAATGATCATCACATCTATAAAGATTAATCTGAATTGGTTTCGGAGGTAAAACCGAATAGAGTTCTATTTTCTCATTTCCGATTCCCTTGTTGTTAGGAATAGCGCCACAAAAAATTGCTAGTCCATTCTCTGGGGTTTCTTTGAATAATTTAAGATGCTCTACAGTCTTACTCAGTGCATCCTGTACATGAGTTCTTGTTAAATCAGATTTGATATTAGAGGCAGTTCCAGACTCGTTCCTAAGTTGGCCTATTACTTCAAAAACTGGTCTTCGTGGAGGAATATACACTGTAACTAACTCCGTGCCATGACCAGTAATATTTGATAGCTGATTTAACACCTTGGTTAGTTTGTATCTCTTCACAGAATCCCACTTTTTGATCTGGGTGTCTTGACTCATTTCTAATAGTATGTCATCTTTAAGTCTATATAATATAAGGTTAAGGCTATCATTTTATTTAATTTATTATCTTCTTGCAACGTGTACTATTACTATAAAAATATGATATCGGAATAAATAATCAATAAATGCTTCCGAGAATTGATTACATTAAGCAAGGACGTATAAGATTGGGATTGACCCAACGCGAGTTGGCATCACTGTCTGGGATTAGCACATCCATGATAAATCAAATTGAATCTGGACGATGCAAACCGAGTTATGACACGGCCAAAAAAATATTTGAGGTGCTTAGTTCTCAGGAAGGAAAAACATCATTGAAAGCAGGAGACATATGTAGCCAAGTGATTTCAATCCAGAAAGATGAAAAATTGGAGGTCGCAATTGAAAAGATGATGAAAAATTCAATTAGTCAAATTCCGGTTTTTGACTATTCTAAAATTGTAGGACTTGTAAGCGAAGATATCCTTGCCAGGAAGGTACTGGAAAGTGATGATAAGAAAAACATTCACCAAGTACCTATATTTCAGGTTATGGAACCACCTCCCCCAATAGTTGATATTGCTACGCCTGCCAAAGCACTCATTCCGCTTGTAAGATTTGCCAAATGTGTACTTGTAAGTCATAAGGGAGAAGTTACTGGAATTATAACAATAAGTGATACTTTGAAAATGGCAGAATAGTATCTAGAGCTAATCTCTCAAGTTCTCCAATCCAACGCAACAGTCTGCACTTTTTATACAATTTTCACAAATATTTACTGCACTTTCAGACGGTAATGTATCTTCACATAAAGCGCATTTCTTTTTAGACGGGAGATCCATTGTATGGATAATACTGCAGTAAGTGATATATATTTTAGGCATTTGCATATTTCAATTACTTCTAGCAGCTAATTAACAAAAGAATGAGTTAGTCATTTCAATTGCCAAATTTTCATTCTAAATTTTCTTTTTTTCCTAGTGTCGTCAACTATCCACTTTGTAACCAATATCAATCCAAATACTGGAAAGCTACCAATAAACAAATATGGAAACATGGCCAGAAAGATTGATGGATGAAATATATCCATATATCGGATATTTTACAATGGCAGTATATAATTCTGTGGCCTCAAGGATTTCCCAAAAGATACTGGTAATTATTAGATTAATAGAATTAACGTTGCCACTAAATTATTTTATTTTTCAGCATCGATAAGATCTGTAGCAATAAAACATAATTTATTTTGATGTGTACTGGTCTGAATCTACTATCAATGTATAATCTTTGATCTTGGATGATTGTAGTTTATCATCCATTACTATTGTAAAACTTGCTGCAGAATTTGATGTTATATTAGCAGGCTCAGCAATTGCGCTTGATAGACCAATTATTTTACCATTATTGTCAAAAAAAGATGCAATCGCAAGAACATTTGTTGCAGTTTCGTTTCCCATATTTGAAATTCGCCCACTAACATAATAATATCCAAATATATCAGGCCGGGATTTTGACGATATTATATTCACGCTATCGGCCTTATGACTTCCGGATTTACTTGTAAAATTTAATGAATAATCAAAAAATTGTTTGGATTTATCTTTATCCAAAAATATTATTTCAAAAGGGGATACTTGCCCGGTATTTAAGGATCTTGCCGTGACAATTCCACTTCCATTACCTATATTTTGTCCTTTTTTATCATAAAAGTTGGCATAAACTGCAATACCGTATTGAGATTCAGGTGAAATATTTTTTATTTCACCAAATAAATGAATAAAGCCACTTTCATCAATTATTGTATTTGTTTGTAAAATCTTGAAATTTTCGATTGAGTAGCCTGAATTATTTATTAGTAATAGCAATGTACCAATTAAAATCAATACTGTTTTTGGTATTGATAGATTACAAAGATATGAATTAAAATATCTTATCATTGGGAAACATCTCAAAAATATTGACATATAGACGGAATATATTTTTGTCTCCTAGGAGATGCATTTCTAATAAAGACTAATGGTTCTTGGATAGAAAATCAGAATATACCTTTTCATACTGATATGCAAGAGACAAATTATCTGTTGAGAGTTGATCTTCACTTCTATTTTCGGTCATCAAATATTTCTTGAAATGTTCATAGCTAGCAGCTTCTGATTCCAACGATCTAATAAATGAACTTTTGATATTTTCATGCCCATTTGGAACTTTCAAATTTTTTGCTTCATTTTCAAGTGCTTCAAACTGAGATAAATATCCGTCAGTAATAGTAACCATTGTCAAATTGTCATGTGTTTTCAAATTCCATTTTCCAACTTCTTCCTGGTATTTTCTTGTCAGTTCTTGTGATTTTGATACCAAGACGCTTAGTGATTCGCCAAAAATTTGAATATTACTCTTAAAAGGATTAAAAAATATTGCTAAAGTTATTGATACAACTATCAAAGCAGATATTATACTTGCCAAGAATATTTTCTTGTTTTTCAATTATGATTTACTCAATATTTTGAATAATTTGTCAGATAATAGTTTATCAAATCATCAGGTGACCACCCTGAGCAAAATCAAATATAATTTAATAAATGCGGAGTTAGGTTTGAAAAATCGTCTTTCCAAATATTTTCACTTTTTATCGAATTCAATATTTTCCTTTTTTTTCCACGAAGTATACCTATTATGGTCAGTTAGCTCAACGTCATATAATTCAAAGATTTTGTGTCTCAAGTCATCTGCATCTTGAAATTTTTTCTCAGTCCTAAGCTTATTTCTCAAGTCAATCATTTTCTCAATTTCTATTTTCGAATCATTATCAATCTCTACTATCTTCAAACCCATCATATTCATCATGGTATTTACCAGAGGTAACGCTCTAGTTGACATTGCCATTGTCAATTTTTCAGATGAGCTTAAATTGTTAATATATGAAATTAGTTTCATAAAAGAAGTTAATGCTGACGAAGTATTGAGATTACTCTCTAAAGACGACATAAAATCATTCAAGTAATTATTACATTTTGTTTCAAATTCGTCAATATCTGTAGTCACATTTCTTGTTGTTCTGAGTTCGTAGATACAGTGCTCTATCTGTCTCCACCTCTGCAATGATTCATACAAAATTTCATCATTGTAGTCCATTGGTTTTGAATATTGAGAAGAGATAAGGTATAGTCTAAGGGTATTAGCTCCCCATTTTTTAAGAGCATTTTTGAGTAGAATCATATTTCTGAGAGATTTTGACATTTTTTCAGTGTTAATTGTAATCATACCCACATGCATCCATATATCAGCAAGTTTTTTTTCGTTGAATGATTCAGATTGTGCAATTTCATTTTCGTGGTGTGGAAATATGAGATCAGTACCACCACCGTGAATTTCTATTTCATTGCCAAGGAACTTTGATACCATAACAGAACATTCAATATGCCAACCTGGTCTTCCTTTTTCCCAAGGACTATCCCATGAGGGAGTCTCAGAGGAAAATTTCCACAGCGCAAAATCTAATGGATCTTCTTTCAAGGAATCAATTTCAATTCTTGAACCTTCTTCAAGTTCATTGATTTGTTTCTTTGATAGTTTACCATAATTTGGAAATGCTCGCACTCTAAAATATATCCCGTTTAAAGTAGTATAAGTATAATTTTTTTCTTTCAATATTTTAATTGCTCTTATTATCTCAGTAATGTGTTCAGCAGCTTTAGGATAAAAATCGGCCCTCAGGACATTTAGTTTGGTAAAATCTTCAAAATAATTGGAGATATATTTGGAAGCAATTTCTTCAGGTCTCTTTCCTTCCAACTTTGCTCTATTTATTATTTTATCATCAACATCCGTAAAATTTTGTACATATGTTAAATCATAACCTTTGTAGATTAAATATCGTCGCAATACATCAAAAATTACTATTGTTCTTGCATGTCCTATATGACAATCATCATATACGGTGATACCACAAACATAGATTCTAATCTTATTATCTTTTTTTGGTCTAATCTCTTCAAGAGTATCAGAAAGTCTATTATATATTTTCAAATTAGAACTAAAAACAATTTATGAAAGCAAGGTGATAGTTAACTCAAACATCTATGTAGATATCTCTTCCCTTTAAATCAATTTTATACGTTTTTAATTTTACTCCCTCAAGATAATCCAATAGTTCGCCTGTACGTACATTATAGTGCCATGAATGCAACGGGCATTCTACCACTTCCCCATCCACTTTACCAGGCGCAAGTGAACCATCTTGATGTCTGCACAATGCCTCTATTGCAAAAAATTTACCTTTCATTCGGAAAATGGCGATTCTATTCCCACTTAAATTTACTTCCTTCCCAGTTTTTTTGTCGAACTCTTCAATACCTGCAGCACGCATCCAAGTCATAACTATTTTTTTAAGTTTTAATCTCTTATAAAATATTATGGATGAACTACGAGATAGCAATTCAAATTCTTTCTTGTATTTTCAACATTATTTTCAATTCTTCTTGAGCTATATCATCGCTAAATTCGTTATTAACCATAAAATTTTCACTATAATTAATAAAAATAAATTTTAGCTGAATATAGGAGCGTTTAATCTAATATTGTATCAGTATGATTTTGCATATTTTTTTTGTATCGCTGTCAATTTATCAATACTTATTCCAAGATGCTTTAGGGATAATTTTGCTACATTAGAGTCTATATTTTTGGGGACTGAGTAAACTTTCTTTTGCATTCTTTTATAATTTCTAAAAATATGTATTATAGAGAGGAGTTGATTTGCGAATGACATTGCCATTACTTCAGGAGGATTGCCCTCAGCCCCTACTAAATTAACAACTCTACCGCTTGACAGCAGGAAAATTTTTCTGCCATAAATGTGAAAACAGTCCAAATATGGTCTAATTGAATATCTCTTTTTTGAATTTAAAATTAACTTTTCAACCTCTATTTCATTGTCAAAATGGCCTGCATTTGCAAGTATTACCCCATTCTTCATTTTTTTAAAATGTTCATTTCTAACTACATTTTTTTGTCCAGTACATGTGATAAAAATATCTGCCTTGTCCACCACCTGATTAATTTTTTTTACCGGATAACCATCCATATATGCTTCAAGGGCTCTTATAGGATCAACCTCAAGAACAGTAACAATAGCTCCCATGCCCCTTGCTCTAGAGGCTACTCCTTTTCCTACATATCCATATCCGCATACAACTATTTGTTTACCCGCGATAAGAATATTTGTCAATTTAATGATACCGCTTATTGTACTTTGTCCTGTTCCGTATCGATTATCAAATAGATGTTTTGTGCGAGCCTCATTCACACCGATAACAGGATACAACAGCTTTCCTTTTTCTTCTAATGCTTTTAATCTTGTAATTCCCGATGTAGTTTCCTCAGTTCCACCCAATATATCTTGGATACTCTTATTATGTGCCATTATGTGAAGATTTGATCCATCATCGGTGAGTACTTGAGGACGCGTTTCTAAAACTCTATTTAGATTATCCAAATACTCACTATCAGTTTCATTTTTCCAAGCATAAACTTTGACTCCTTTTGATGAAAGAAAAGCCGCTATATCTTCTTGAACAGATAACGGATTTGCTGAACAAAGAGCAACTTTGGATCCTAATTTTATTGCTGCTATTATAAGAACAGAAGTTTCCTTTGTAACATGTAGTGAGAGACCTAGCCTCAGTCCTTTTAATGGTTTGTGTGTAAGATTTTCAGAAACTATTGTATTCATTATACCCATATGAGAGTACGCCCATTCCCATGACTTTTTTCCATTGTCAATTAATTCGATATTATTCATCTGGCTTATTACACTGAATCATTATGATATAACTAATTGCTGATCAAAATATCTATAACCAAATAAATTTGTAGAATTGGATACCAATTACACATGATGTACTAGAATATTGATTTTTTCAGATAGTTTTAATTCCTCTTTTCTTATCACTGTTTCTGCTGTGGAAAATTCCAATAAAGACAGAGTAATCATAACAAGTGCTCTACCATATGCCAACGGAGAGATACATCTTGGTCACATATCTTCGACATATCTGCCGGCTGACATATTTCGCAGATTTCTAAAACTAAGTGGGGTACAAGTCTATCACCTATGTGCATCAGATGATTTTGGTACACCAGTGCTTATTGAAACTGAAAAAAAGAAGATGAAGCCAGAGCTCTATGTTAAATACTGGCATGATAAAGACCTTGAGGATTTTAACTCAGTTGGAATAGTTTTTGATTCTTTTTCGCAAACCAGCTCAGACACGAATAGAGGTTTTGTACAGTACGTCTTTAATGTTCTAAAAAAAAGGGAGCTTGTCTATGAAAAGGAAGTTGTACAATATTATTGTGAAAAAGACTCTAAATTTCTACCTGACCGTTATGTAGTTGGGAAATGTCCTTATTGTAATGCAATGGATCAATATTCAGACCTGTGTGAAAAATGTGGTAGAATCCCGGAGAAGATATTAGATCCAAAGTGCGCTATTTGTGGAATACCACCAATCAAAAAAAAGAGTAATCATTATTTTTTCAAGCTCTCCAATTTTGAAGATATTCTTGAAAAATGGTTAAAGGAAAACGAATTACTTCAACAAGATGTCAAGAAATATGTACTTAACTGGATTGTCGAAGGACTTCAGGATTGGGATATAACAAGGGATATTTCTTGGGGAGTGCCTATTCCTATTTCAAGTAATGAAAAAAAAGATAAAGTGTTCTATGGGTGGTTTGATAATCATTTATGTTATATTTCCTCGTTTATAGAACTATTAGGTGATACCAACAGAGCAAGAGAAAAATGGAATAATTCTAAAATATATCATTTTATTGGAAAAGACATTGTTTACCATCACTATCTTTTTTTACCAGCAATTAGGATCGGTATAAATAAAGAATATAAATTGCCTGATTTTATCCCAACGCGTGGACACCTTATGCTTCAAAATAATAAAATCTCAAAGAGCAGGAATTGGTATATTGGGTTGAGGGAATTTGTAGATTTATTTCAACCTGATTATTTACGATTTTACATAGCATCAATTTGCAGTTACTCCCAAGATGATATCAATTTTGATTGGAATGATTTTGAAAAAAAAATAAACAATGAATTGATAGCTAATATTGGCAACTTTATAAATAGAACATTAACTTTTATTAAAAAATATTTTGGCAATATAATACCAAATCCGAAAGAATATGATAGTATAGATAGAAACTCTTTGGAGGAAATAGAAAGGATTGGTAATATTGTGGGTGGCTCTATTTTAAGTAACGAAATTGATAAGGCATTAAAAAATATTCTATATTTTTCCTCAACTTTTAATCAATACTTTCAGAAAAAAGAGCCCTGGAAGAATCCTGAAGAATCAGGTTCAGCACTTTTTATTTCAATAAATGCAGTACGATCCATATCCATTTTACTTGAACCCTTCATACCATTTTCAGTAGAAAAAGTTTGGAAACAGTTAAGATTAGAAGGTAACATTCACGATCAGAATTGGAAAACAATTGGAACAATCTCGATGAGCCCCGGTCATAAATTAGGCGATATTGAACCAATCTTCAAAAAAGTGGATACAGATAAAATAAAAGAACAGGTAAGTAAATTAAATATTAGATAAAATTGTTCAAATCTGGATTAATGATAGGAAGATTTCAACCATTCCACAATGGTCATTTGAAACTTGCCCATCAAATATTAGATGACTGTGAAGTGTTGATAATAGCAATAGGAAGTTCTCAGTTTAACTATACATTTTCAAATCCATTTACTGCGGGAGAGCGAGTTTCCTTCATTCATGATTCTTTGGTGCAAGATAATATTGATCTTAAAAGAGTATACATTATCCCGATTCTAAATTTAGAAAATAATTCAATTTGGGTTCAACATCTGAAATCCATGTTACCTAAATTTGATACTATTTACACAGGTAACAAATTCGTTGTAGAGCTTTTTTCTCATAGTTCTGAAATTTTTGATGTGCGTACCCCTAAATTTTACGATAAAAATAATTGCAATGGCACTAACATTAGGATGAATATTGTGATGAACAAGGAGTGGAAAGATTTTGTACCAAATGCCGTACATCGCATAATTTCGGAAGTCGATGGAATTCGGCGAATTAAAGTTTTGTTTGAAAGTCAGAGAAATGGATCTGGAGAGATTAAACAATATCCTGATATAAAATGATTAACCGAACGGAGTAAAAATTCTGATATATTCAATGACAAAACCAGTGAGAGCCTGTCCAGTATGCAAGAACTGTGGCGGAAAAAAATTTTCAGTGATATCCAATAAACCGAGTGTCTTAATCTTAGAATGCAAGAAATGTTTGGTTAGGATGGAGATTTGACCCTACAGCAATAAGTATACGCAAGTTCTATCGAATTTGATAGCATATATATCGTTAGAGCGTATCTAAATAGTCTTTATATTGCAGATATTGACATAAGGAAAAAGGTGCATACAATCAAAATCCAATTAATGATGTGGGTCTTGTTACACTCGGCTTACAATGCACCTTTATATCACTAAATTATTCTATAGTTTGTTAAGTAAATTAAGATAAGTGCAGAACACCAACTCCTCAACAACTGGCTAGAAATTGGTCGATGATGAACAAGAAACAACCAATGTCCGCCAGTTGGTGTTTAGACGTACTATTATTATCATCCCCACCAAAAGATATAATGTTTCCTTAGAAATACAAATTTCGTAAAATAACGTAAAATTAATACTTAATTTACCGACTTCCTCACCATCATGAATATTTCGAATTTCTAAAAAAATAAGGCGGCTTGTTTGTAGCATCTAAAGATTTAATATTTTTAAATATTAATACCATAACTTCTTTGTGGTTCAAACCAAAGAAGTAATATTGAAATTAGAAATAAAGTTCGATATACCTCAAGATATCATTTTAGATAAAAAAAGAATGAAGTCAGTACAGCAAGGTATTCTGAAAACTATCGCAAAGGGGCCTTATGAAGAAGGTTTGGCGTACAATATTGTAAAGGCATCGTTTAATTTTTGATTATTTCCAGTTTACAAAAGACACTATAACTTGGGCAGTCTCTCGCCCTTGAAAGTTTTAAGAAAGTCCATTATCACTCATAATAAATGGCAGTTTAAAAACAATCTGAAGTAATTATCTCAATTTATATTGAAAATTAAGTTGGATAGTACTTGCATTGAGATTTTATGTTGGTTGTTCAGGATGGAGTTAGACGTCTTGGTAGGGACCATTCTATCCGTCATATATAGAGAATAGGTTATGGTTACCATATTATTCTCAAGTGTTCAATTATGTAGAGATTGATTCGACTTTTTATATGATTCCTAGTGAATTTATGATAAGAAATTGGAAAAGAAGAACTCCTAAAAACTTTAGATTTAACAGCAAAGTTTCCTAAAGTAATAACACATGTATTGAATTAAATATATTTAAGAATCTGTATTAAAATAACAATTGTCAGTTTGCTTAGTTACAATTTAAAAAATTTGAATTTAGTATCCTTAAGTATCGTTTTCCCCGTATTTCTTTTTTTGACGCAGTTTGTAAATGCTTCAATAAATGTTTCATCGTATTTATTTTCATTAGAATCGAAACCATATGGATTGACATTAGAAGAATGGGCTATAAAATGGTGGCAATGGGCATATAGTCAACCAAAGGGGAGCAATCCTTTAGTTGACGATATAGGAGGAAATCTCTGTAAGACAGGACAAGATAATGAAAAAGTATGGTACCTTGCTGGCTCTTTAGTTAACAATTCAGAGGTAAGAAGATCTTGTACTGTTCCATTAGAAAAAGCAATATTGTTTCCAGTCATAGTAGCAGAATGTTCTATTTCAAACTCTAACTGGTGGAATAATTTGTTTGGAAATAGCATGGAAAAACTATGGAAAATATGTAATGCACAAATAGTCAAATTGAACACAAAAGTTGATAATCACTCAGTAAATCCAATCTATGTCAAATCATCCAAAATGTTCGAATTGGTATTTCCTCATAATAATGTAAAGAATGCAGAGCCTGGTAAGACACAATCGGTTAACAAAGGATATTGGTTAATGATTGATCCTCTACCTAAAGGAATACATAATATAACTTCTTTCGCAGTAGATAGTCATAATTTTAGATCAAATGTAACATATTACTTGACTGTTAAATGATATTTCATGTTCACTTGTATTTTACCTGATCTACATGAACCAAAAGAGCTTACCGCATATTTCCCTGTTGTGAAACAATTAGGTTTTATGAATAACCAATAACCATCCGTAATAGCCATTTTTCCATCCAAAGGAAAGAAATCAGGAGTGGAGACTCTTATACACTAATCGCGCATTTCTATAGTATCATCAATTAGTACACTTACAATGTCCTTATTAATTATGTCAATTTCTAATTTGGCATCGTATTGTAATTTCTGATCATATTTTTTATCTTTAGGATAATTAATCCCTATCCAATTTATTGGTAACAATAATATCGCCGTTTCTTTATCAATTTTAAATTCTCTTTCGTTAAGATTTTCTAGTACGTCGACAAATATCAAATAGAAAATAATCAAAAAAAATTGACAAATTGTAAAAAAAAACAATTTTATAGTAAATTCTTTTAGAAAATTTAAATAATTCACAAAATATAGGAAACGATAATGAAAAAGCTAAGAACCGCAATCGTAGCTGGTCTAGCAGTGCTAACTGGTGTCCTGACGATACATGCAATAACATTATTCGGCACACTGGAAGTTATGGCCAGGCATAATTAACTAAACGAGTCTATTTTTTTTATCTTGTGGGTGTAGAGAATCTATGGATATGGATACTAATACTAAAACGCCTTTAGTGCTTGACGCTTCAAAAACCATACTTGGTAAAGAACCTTCTGAATGGGTAGTCAAATGGTGGCAATCATTTTTCTATCCTAACTGGCGCCGAGCTTTATCCCCTGTTTACATGATTCCTGGGAAATTTCATAATCCAAACGATGCTTATATGAGCAGAACAGAAGATGAAATCAAAAAAGATTCCAAGCATTGTAAAATAAACCATAACAAGATTTTACTCTTGTCACCAATAAACTGGATATCTAATGGAGTACCAGAAAAGGAAGCAAAGATGCGTGAAGAGACAAAGTATGAAATTGATATTATTGACCCGAAGATAATCGATATTACTCTAGATAACCAAACACAGCTAGGACAGCAATGCACCAGAATCAGTACTCCAATGTTCAAGATATTCAGACTTAACAAGTATGTGACAGTAAGCGATGGTTATTGGCTCTTTCTTCAGCTACCAAAAGGAGAACACACAATAGGTTCTTTTGGTTCATGCAGAAGTGGCAAGATACAGATTACGATGAATTACGACTTGAATATAACATAACATAAGTGTCTGGTTGTTGGCGTCAGCAGCAATAAAATCAAAGTATGGAATAGTTGCTATAGTTCTTGTTAGCGCACTTGCTATTGTTATAGGTGTCAATATTTGGATATACTATAACAGTATACCTGTGACAAATGATACGAAAGCATTTAATGTTACACTATCAGACTGGACTGCAAGATGGTGGAAATGGGCGTTTTCCTTTTCAGGATATTACAACAATGCACTACTTGACCCAAATGGTACCTCTGTCATGAAATTTCAACCTCCAAATCAACCAGTGTTTTTCCTCTCTGGAGCATACAATTCAGTAGGAAATAGGACAGTAACAATTCCTGCAGACAAGGGAATCTTGTTTCCAGTGCTTAATGGAGAAATATCATTTCTGGATATGCCAAATGCAACGACCCAAGGTGATTTAAAGAAGGCACTTGATTGGGATATTGGTAAAGCAACCTATATTGGAGCAGAATTAGATGGTAAGGAAATACAATTTCAAAGAATACAGGCACCCTTGTTTGACATCAATTATGCTAAAGATAACATTCTTAGTACCAACAAAAGTGGTCCTACTCAGGCAGTTTCTGATGGATACTGGATATATTTAGAACCAAACTCAATTCCAGTAGGCGAACACATCCTTCATATCAAAGGAGAACAGCCATTCTATCGTTCAGAAGTAACGTACAAAGTAAATATACAAGCGGAGTCAAATGGCACAACAATGTTGACGGAGCTTAAGAAATGAAAGTGAATGTAAAAAGGATGATTTAGAAGGTTGTTTAGAAGACTTAGATTGTTCATAATTAAAAAGTTCAGTACTGACAGGCGCTTTGACTATAACCGCAATAACACAATTCGGAGCTCTAGAAGTAAAGTAATGGCCAGACATAACTAAACTAGGCAGGATATATTCTACAATGACAGTGAGACCATCTTTGGCAAGTCTTATCCAGACTGGGTAGTCAAATGGTGGCAATCATGGGACTATGCAGATTGGAGAAGAAAATAAGGGCGATGTATTCATGGTACTAGCTAAAATGCAGAATGACAACCTTGGCGAGAACCGACGTCATATGATATGCTTATTCAACCTTAAAATAATATGTAAATTGTGCAGAGTTTACATTTCCGGCTCCGCTAAGAGTAGTAGGCTCTACACTATTTTGATAATAGACTGTATGATTGCCAGGTGGAAGAGGTTTTAAGAAAACAAACCATCCATGTGCTGCTGCAGGAAATGTGCCATATTGTTCAGCTGTAAAATGACTGTTAATTGGAATTGTAGCATTAAACTGCTTAGTATATACTTCAGTCACGTTGTTCATAATATTTGTCTTGTAATCTAGGACATCTAGAGTCGCAACAGGAATATTATCCACCTTTACTTGTCCCTTGACTTTTCCCAAATCATACGATCTTGCACAATCAGATAATTGTTTCAATGAGGCAGTTTCAAAACCCTTAAATCCATTGTCACATTCTCCAGTCCAGATCGGAATTAGTATGCCTGCATTATGGGATATTGTGCATTTCTGATTCCAAATACCTCCTGCAGCAGTATCAGCTAACATAACCATAGAATTTTCCCTATGAACCAGGCATCCATTTTCATTTAGGCCAAGAAGGTTGTTTGTGTTCAGGTCTAGTGGAATAGACAAGTCCCAATTCCAATATTTCGCTACCCAATCACCATAAGATATACCAAATGGTGATTCACCTTTCGAATAAAAATCTACATTATATCCGGTTACGACGGGCACAGTAATATAGTAAGTTGCTGCTAAAGATAGTAAGATGTACAAATTTAAATTGATTGTACTATCTGGAATTCTAACCATTTTACAAACTATGCCATATACAAAAAATTTCCTTAAGAATATTTCCCATATTATTACCAGTTCGGTATCAAAGAATGTCGTCTGCATCCTATACTGTGTTGTATGAAAAATATGGTTCAATTCAACTTGATTATTACTAAAAGAAGAGCGTTGATGCTAATTTTGGCTGCAATATCAGTGATGGTTATTGATTCAACCATTGTCAAGTTTATTGCTTTTAATAATAAAGAATATCCTACTCTGCTGAACGTCAGTTTATTTGTCACATTAACAATCGTTTTTATTGTAATCGTCATTGTACTCCTTGGATTTGTAAAGAACAAAAGTTCAGAACCTGGTTTAAGGCGTGGATTATCAGTAAAAAGCACTTATGTCATAGTTGCCCTGACGCAACTCTTGCTAATCAGTATTATGCTAATAATAATTCACCCAATTATCAATCTGAATAGTTACAACATTCTATCATTGTTTGCTGTGATTTATATTAGTCATATCACGGCATTGTTTTTTCTAATATCTCTTGTGCTAACATTGGTTGACTGGATCATGACCAAGCGGAATAAGATTCTATCATTATATGCGATATCATTCGCGTTGACGGCGATAGCTATTATAACTTCACTCCTCTATGCGACGGACGTACTATCCTATCATACATCAAGTATAAAACCACTTTCTTTCCACCAGTCTTTGTTAAACCTTCCACGAGCAGAGCTGGCCATGTATTTCGGACCTGCACTTGATATTACATCAATACTATCTTTTGTATCAGTTTGGGTTGCTTCAGCAGTATTGCTCAGTACTTACAGCAAAAGGATAGGAAGGATCAGATATTGGACGATTATATCGATACCATTAATTTATTTCCTATTTCCATTTGAAAAAAACCTCGTAGATATATTTCGACCGTTTATCATTTCTACTCCAGTGTTATATGGAATATTGAACGTTACTATTTTTAGTGCCACAAAACAAATTGGTGCTTTACTTTTCAGTCTGGTCTTCTTGGCTGCTTCCACTTTAGTTACTAAATATGAAATGCAGAAGTATCTGCTGATCTCTGCTATTGGTATGGCAATTCTTTTTGGTTCTATTGAAATAGACACATTGCTATATGCCACATATCCGCCCTTTGGTCTTGTAACCGTCTCATTTATACCGATGGGCTCCTATTTAGTACTTACTGGGATAACGCTTTCAGCGACACTTTTAGCTAGGGATAAGGAGCTTAGAGGTGAATTTTATAGAAGCGCAATGAGTCAATTGAGTCTTTTGAAGACGATTGGAGTGACAGAGATGGAGAATCAACTGATAAAAAGTTACAAATCTATGGAGAAACAAACTAGATCATTAGACACAAAAGAATCCCGTTTCGAGAAAGATAACGTAAGAGAAATTTTGCACGGCTTGGTAGATGAGCTTGACAAGGATGATGTAAGAGAAATTTTGCACGACGTGTTGACTGACGTTTACTCAAAGTCTAGGACTAACACTGATAGTTGAGGGCTAAGACAACTTCCATTAAAATTCGACAGTGTACAACCGATAGTATTATATCCATATGTGTTCCGGTATTCATTTTAGACTTTTTTAGCAACAATGGTCAGGCGTTCATGTAATTTCATGATTAGGAGGAACGATAAAAACTAGAAATAGAAATAAGAAGGAGTTGACGAGGAGAAAGAATCTTTGGTATCCGTTAGAAAATCTAATCTGATATAGTCTATTTGGACTTGCTATAAATATCGATATAGAATATGAGTAAGTATGACTGCAAAAAAATGGTTTGATGGTAATGTTTCTTTAGAACAACTTCAAAACAAAACAATTGCTATAGTAGGCTATGGTATCCAAGGAAGAGCTCAAGCAAATAATATGAAAGAATCTGGATTGAATGTTATAATTGGATTATACAAAGGAGGAAAATCATGGAAAATTGCAGAAAATGATGGACACGTTGTTAAAGAAGTAAAAGAGGCTTCAAAATTAGCTGATATTATTCACGTTTTAACTCCAGACATGGAGCAATCTACTGTATACAAGAATGAAATAGAGCCAGGACTCTCAGAAGGTAAAACACTGAATTTTTCTCATGGAGCAGCTATTCATTGGAAATGGATTATTCCTCCCAAAAATATAGATGTAGTTATGGTCGCTCCCAAAGGACCTGGCCAAAGAGTACGTGAATTGTATCAGGAAGGTTTTGGTACACCCTCACTGGTTGCAGTCTATCAAGATTATTCTGGGAGTGCGTTAAATACGGTTCTAGCTCTGGCTAAAGCCATAGGAAGTACTAGACCAGGAGTGATTGAGACTACATTCAAGGAAGAAGTAGAAACAGATTGGTTTGGAGAACAGGTTGACTTATGTGGCGGAGCTCACTCTCTGGTCCTCAGTGCATTTGAAACCCTTGTTGAAGCTGGTTACCAACCAGAAGTAGCTTACTATGAATGCCTACATGAGCTAAAACTAATAGTAGATTTGATATACAAATATGGTATAACAGGAATGTACAATAGAGTCAGTGAAACCGCTAGGTATGGAGGTCTAACTAGAGGACCAAGGATAATAAACAAAGAAGTAAAAGAAAATATGAAACAAGTCCTAAAGGACATTCAATCAGGAGAATTTGCTAACGAATGGGCAAGCGTATACAAAAAGGATGGTAAGAACTCGTTTGTCAGATTCATGAATCAATTAGAAAAACATCAGCTGGAAATAGTCGGTAATGAGATGAGAAAGATGATGTGGAAGAATGGTGAATAGGAGATTAAATTGTTAAATTTAAATGGTATTGAAAATACATATTCTAAAATTCTTTAAAACTTATTTTAGATACTATTTGAAATTTTGATCTAATTTTTCTGTTACCATTATCAGTGCAGATGATCCACAAGCATGGTCAATACTTTATATTGACTGTCTCCAAGTGATTCGTGACAGCTATTGTAACAAAGTATCTTATTCAACTAATAGTTTTCTTGCAGTGTATATTGTAAATATTGATCATTCATTTTGCTGTCTTGAGAGTAATTGATAGTTTACTCTTACTTGTATCAGTAATATTTGGCTATAAATACACGATAATCCTAATAAACTATGATGTTCAGTACAGTATGCGACGTCATATTGTTAAAACGAATTGAGAATGACATACATGAGGAGTTTATTTATGAGTAACATGGAAAACCCTTTTGAAATTTCTAAAGGAAAGCATGTCATGCTCTTATACGACAAAGACGAAGAACGCACTGAAGCAGCTGCGCATTGGATTAATAAAGGACTAGAAAACGAGCAGCTTTGTATTTATGCATCTGTCTATTCTTTTGACCGGTTACACATTTCAAATATGGAAAATTTATTTACTAAAATAGAAAACTATCAAAGTCATATTGATAATAATAATTTGCAGATTATCAATTTTAGGCCATACTATGAATCTGCATTAAGGGGAAACCTACTGCCATTTGAGAATCTCAAAGCTAATCTAGAGAAGTTACTTCATGACCGCATCGTTCAGGGTAAGGAAGACAAAATAATTGTCTTCGCTGATGCCGCATGCTGTTTATGTGAAAATAAATCATTTGATGAGTCTGAAATCCTAGAGAAATGGTGGCAGGATGTTCATGATGAATGGCTCAAAAATAATTACCACATCACGGTAATATGTCCTCACCCTAATTTGATATTGGGACAGAGCAAATTTGATTCAAAATCCAAGATCTCAAAATTACATGACTTGATGATAAACCTAAATGAGTATGATCTAAATCAGCTGCGTACGTCCTTTGGTCAAAAAAATGCGATGCGAATTCTTATTGTGGAATCTGAACCAGATTTAATGACCCTTTACGCAGAATATTTGAGTGCATTGGATCTAGATGTAATCATAGCGTCAGATGGTAACGAATGCTTGTCTGTGCTGAAAGTAAATGATTTTGATATAATTATTTTAGACATGCATTTGAGTGGTATTATTGAAGCAAGTGATGTTGCAAAAGAGATTTATCGAATTAAACCGAATCAAAGAATTGTTTTGACAACCACGAATCCGCTCAATCGAACTTCAGATAAAATTGATTCACTTAGAGTAAATAAGGAAGACATTTTGGTAAAACCATTCATGTTATCGAGTCTACTGGAAGCAATTAAGAGAAAATGAATTTTTCATGGGCCTTCAATCTCGCATTAATCAATATGTCCTTTTTTTGCCCTGATAAGAATCTGTAATTCATGGCAACAATCAAGTAAGATTTTGTTTGCTTCTTCCTTATTGTTGGCAGATACTATAATTCCCCCAGGACCAAATTTACATTCATTGAGTTTGATGGGGATATCAACGTGAAGACTCCTTGCAATAAATTCTAGTAGTGAAGGATATGTCTTGTTATTTTTATATATAAATGAAGCAGAATTTTTGGTTACTAAGACCTCTTGCTCTACAGGAAACACTAAATCATCTTCAGTGATGTTTTTCATGATCTCTTCTTCTATTTCTTTCGCCTTTTGTTTCATATTCTGGTTTCGTGCGACGTTTGCTTCATTTGCCAACTTTTCTAGCTTCTCAAAATCCATGTCAGATAATATCAAACGCAGTATCAATAAAATGTTATCATACTCATATGACCAGATGGTCTCTTTACCATCAGAACATTTCGAAATATTTCAAATCTTTTTTACTGATTTGTCTCTCAGAAATTTCTCATATTCATAAATAGCCATTTCTTGTGAATCTGTTTGAATAGACCCTGGCCTCAGTTTCCTAATTTTATTTATAGCGTCTTTTGCGTGAAGATTTTCTTTTTTTAATAGATAAGAACCCAGTATCGTCCCAGTCCTTCCTTTTCCAGCAGCACAATGAACTAAAACTGGTCTTTTTTCTACTTCAATTTCAGTTTCGATAAATTTAACAGTCGAATCAATCTCTTCGACGGAAGGAGAATGATAGTCTTCTACTGTTAAATGCAAATAATTTATTTTTTTAATGGTTCTACCATCAGAATTAGTATTCTTTAAATCGGGAATTGATAACCACTGCAGAGGCAATGGGATTTCTCGTACTGTTACGATCGTGCCTATACCGTGATTCACTAGCCACATGAATTGATCAATAGATAGAGGTAATCCACTTCCTGCGAGCTGATTGTTTATTATCCAACTAAAATTTGTAGGACGAGAAATAAATTTACTGTAGAGCCATCGATAAACGTCCCCAATCAGAGTCATTTTATAGATTGAGATTTACTGAATAACAATTTAGATTTAAATCTTCATCACTATCTCAAAATAAAATCTGTACTGTTTGTATTCAACTAATTCGATCATAAACAAAAGAGGGAATTAGAGATATTTTGATCATTACCAGTTAATAGACAGGTATTAATTAAATTGTTATCCGCATAATTCCAGGTTATTGCCACTATAAGACACACATAATATTTTTCTGCACTGAATTCTTCATTTAAGAAAAAATTATGATCAAATTGATTATCCTCATGGAAGTAAAAATAAGAAATCAAATGCAGTTAATCGTGTCCTTATAGACGGTAATTTGTCTCAAGAAATTCATCCCAGCACACAGAAATGATTACAAGAGAGTACACTAATTTTTTGTTTCCAAGAAGAGACTAAATTAAATAAAATTTATTTTTTTAAATTATTGTGAATATATTTAATAATTATATCAAGCGGTGTTCCTGGCCCAAAGTTGCCTTTTACTCCTTTTTCTTCAAGTATCTTTTTATCCTTACCAGGGATTACACCTCCACCAATCAAAAGTATATCACTAACACCACGTTCTTTCAAAAGACTTGCAACTCTAGGGAATAATGTCAAATGGGCACCGTTAAGTAAACTCATTGCAACGACATCAACATCTTCATCAATAGCAATTTTTGCTACTTGTTCGGGGGTACAGAACAGTCCAGAATATATCACTTCCATTCCAGAATCTCTAAGAGCTCTGCATATGACCAGCGCTCCCCGGTCATGACCGTCCAACCCCAATTTAGACACAAGAACCCTTATTGGTTTTTTTTTGCCATGTGTTGATGTAGACATATATCTAAAATTTATAGTCGAGGTTTAAAATTTTTTGTCAATTAAGTGACCCAAATTAGTTACTTTTGCACATATGAGTAACTTTTAATACTTAACTTTCCAGCTAAATCAAACGTGTCAGAGTTAGTAGATGGAATTCTAAAAGGAGAAAAAAGATCAATTTCAAGAGCAATCTCAATCGTCGATAATAATGACCCCGAATCGGTAAAAATAATTCACAAGATTTTTAAAAAAACAGGGAACGCCAAGACAATAGGATTTACTGGCTCTGCAGGTTCGGGTAAAAGTACGTTAATAGGAAGATTGGCTGCAGAATTTCATTCTCTTGGTTACAAAGTAGCTGTTATAGCAGTAGATCCTTCAAGTCATCTAACTGGAGGTGCTCTTCTTGGGGATAGGGTACGAATGATGTCAATCAGCGACGAGATATATGTGAGGAGCATGGCGTCAAGAGGAGCAGAAGGGGGTATTTCAAGGTCGGTAAGAAACGTGGTAAGAATACTGGATGCTGCAGGTTATAATCTGATATTAGTAGAGAGCGTGGGTGCAGGACAGTTAGAGATCGAAATTTCAAAAGCAGTCAATATTACAGTAGTGATCTTCAATCCACAAACAGGTGACAGTATACAGGCAATAAAGGCAGGGTTAACAGAAATTGGAGACGTCTATGTAATAAATAAATCAGATTTGGAAGGGGCTACAATATTGTACAATATCATTTCTGACCTAATTGGAAATAATAAAAAATTAGTTGTTAAATGTTCTGCAAAGATGCAGAAAGGAATAAAGGATTTAACAAAATCTCTAGTCAAATTATTAAATGATGAAAAATATCAGTCCAGAGAAAGATCAATACTGGAAAATGAATTGAGAGATATGATTTTAAATGAAATAAAAGAAAAATATATTGAAAAGATTATGAATAGTGAAGAATACAACAAACTTGTAAACAAAATACTAAAAAAGGAAGTAGATCCCTATAACGCAGCTTTAAATTTCGCAAATAAGATTATTGTATAGGAGAATAGAACTATGGCAAAACAGGAAATAAAAAAGGTCAAAACTGATTCAGGGATTCCTGTAAAAAGAATTTTTTCTTCAAAAGATATCAAAAGCGACTCCGATGAGGAAGACGCTGGCAAATTTCCGTACACAAGGGGACTTTATCCCAATATGTACCGAGAAAGACTATGGACCATGCGACAATACAGCGGATTTGGAAGTGCAGAGGAGAGCAACAAGAGATTTAGATTCTTGTTAGAACATGGACAGACAGGACTATCACTAGCGTTTGATCTTCCAACGCAAACCGGGAGAGATTCTGACAACCCATATTCGCAGGGAGAGGTTGGAAGGACTGGAGTTGCAATTAGCTCGATTGACAATATGATGACATGTTTTCAAAACATTCCTCTTGAAAGAGTTAGTACCTCGATGACAATAAATTCGACCGCTTCGACTCTTTTGGCTCTTTATATCGCTGTCGCCGAATCACAGGGAGTTTCATCTAGCAGCTTAAGGGGTACGACGCAAAATGATATCCTAAAGGAGTACATTGCACGCAATACGTATATTTATCCACCAAGACAGTCGATGAGAATTATTGGTGATATGATTCAGTATTGTTCTAAACACGTTCCACAGTGGTATCCCATAAGTATCTCTGGCTACCATATGCGTGAAGCAGGTTCCAACGCAATTCAAGAATTAGCTTTTACATTTGCGAATGCAATAGAGTATGTCAACACATGTGTATCAAGAGGATTGAATGTTGATGAATTTGCACCACGTCTATCATTCTTTTTCTGCTGTACCATGGAATTCTTTGAGGAGGTAGCCAAGTTTAGAGCAGCTCGTCGTATTTATGCAAGGATAATGAAAGAAAGATTTGGAGCAAAGAGCGATAAATCAACGCATTTGCGTTTTCATGTTCAGACTAGCGGAGAATCTCTAACAGCACAACAAGTCGATAACAACATAGTAAGGGTCACACTCGAGGCATTGTCAGCCGTATTGGGCGGAAGTCAATCTTTGCACACAAATTCTAGAGATGAGGCGTTGGCTCTGCCAACTGAAGAATCTGTCAAGGTGGCATTAAGAACTCAGCAGATTATAGCAAATGAGACTGGGGTAACAAAGACTGTAGATCCACTATCTGGATCGTATTATCTTGAATATTTGACATCCGAGATAGAAGAAGGGGTTGAAAAATATCTCAAGAAAATAGAGAAAATTGGAGGTGCATTAGCAGCAATAGAAAATGGCTTCTTTCAGGAAGAAATAAGACGTAATGCTTACCAGTTGAAGAAGGAAATAGACTATGGCGATCGTATAATCGTAGGTGTAAATAAATTTCAAGATCAAAATGATGTTGAACCAAAATTGAATACTATAGATCCTGAAATAGAGATACGTCAAGTGAACAAATTGAAGGAGTTCCAGAAAAATAGAGATCAAACTGGAGTAAATTCTGAATTAAGCAATTTGCAAACATTTGCTGAAAAAGAAAACGAGAATCTTATGCCTCATATTATTTCTGCAGTAAAGGGTCATGTTACATTGGGAGAAATAAGTGATATTTTTGTTAACATTTTTGGCAGATATGAACCAAAATTTTCTTTTTGATGGTTATATGATATGAGAGTTGATCATGTAGCTATAGCAGTAAACAATGTCAATGAAGCGCTAAAGAACTATGAAAAGATTTTGAGAATTGACAAGATTGACATAGAAGAAGTTCCTACAGAAAGGGTCAAAGTTGCTATTTTGACATTACAGGATACGCGAATAGAATTGATGGAACCAACTGCAGATGACAGTCCGATAAAAAAATTCTTGACTGATCGTGGCGAGGGAATTCATCATATAGCGATTACTGCAGATGATATAGATAGTGATGTTGAAAGAGCGATTGCTAAAGGCACCAGCATGATTGGAAACATTAGAACTGGTTCTTACGGAAGGAAAATAACCTTCATTCATCCAAAATCCATGAACGGTGTTTTGACAGAATTCTGTCAAGCCGTGCCTAAGCATAAAGACTAATAAATTGTTGTTGTTAAGAACCCAATTAGAATGTGACGGGTTCTTTTTTATTATATGATCTAAAATGCAAGAATCAATAATAGTGATTGCATTAAGTACATTAGAAAATTCATAAAATTAGTTTGGATACAAAGGTCCTTGTAAATTCGTCTGTATGCATGTTACCACCCACATCTATAGTTTTTATCTCCGCCTCAAGTAAACTTATTAGTGTATTTTCTATTTTTTTTCCTATCATAATAAGATTATCTCGATCGTTATTATTATTTTGTTCGGCCAACCACTCTAACATCATTTTTATAGATAAGAACATGGATGAAGGATTTGCAATGTTCTTATTTGCAATATCAAATGCCGCACCGTGAACAGGTTCAAATATTGCGAATTTTTTCCCAATATTTCCGGCAGGAGCCAATCCCAAACCACCAACAACTTGTGCAGCCTCGTCTGAGAGGATATCTCCAAACAAGTTTGTTGTCAAGACCACATCAAATTTTTGAGGATTTCTAATAAGATTCATTGCAAACGCATCAACATATGATTCACTAAATTCTACATCGGGGTATTTTTTTGCAATCTCCTTACTAATTTTAGAGAACATACCATCTCCAACTCTCATAACGTTCGATTTATGAACACAAGTAACATTTTTTTTACTATCTCTTCGTAATGCTTCTTCAAACGCATATTCTGCAATTTTTTTACATGCCTGTGCTGTTGTTAGCCTTAACCCTATAACTGCATCGTCCCCTACGGGAAATTCCCATCCCAAATAAAGATCCTCAGTATTTTCTCTGACAATCACTAAATCCACAGATGGGTGAAGAGATTTTACATTTGGATATGATTTCGCAGGTCTGACATTAGCGTAAAGATCGAAATACCTTCTTAAAACAAGAATTACATCTGCCGCGTGTTCTCCCACAGGCGCCTTAAGACATACGTCTGATTTTTTAACGCTATCAAATGAAAAATCCGGGAGAGCCTTGTTGTGTTTGAGCAAAGCATTGTCTCCGGCTTCTACGTTAACTATGTCAAACTTGATTTCAGAATAATCACTAATCTTTTCGAGCAAGTCCTTTCCTGAATTTGCAAGATCAGGACCAATTCCGTCGCCTTTAATTAAAGAAATACTATATCGTGTCAATACATATGAACCTAAACTAAGTAGATTTTAATTTTTTGAATACAGTACCTTTCTTAACATTAGTTTATTTATTGCGTCTATCATTGCCTCTACTGATGCGACTACGACATCTTCTCCTGATTTTCTGGAAGAAACAACGTTACCATTTAGGTCTTCAGCCTTAATAGTAACTTCTGCTTGTGCATCTGAGCCTCCGGTTATAGATCCAAGGCGATATTCTCTTATGCGTATATTCGCCATCTCCACTGCAATTTTTTGTATCGCTTTAAGTGCCGCATCTACAGGACCGACCCCTGTTTCTGAAGCAATTAGATCTTTTCCATGGGCGTTTAATCTTATGACTGCTGTGGGTATGATATTCATACCGGTAACAATATGAAAATCATAAAGCTTGAATTTTTCTTCAAATTTAGTGTTGCCCATTACTTCGCCTGCAATTGATAAAAGTTGAGAAGTAGGAATAGACCTGCCTGTGTCGGCTATGTCTTTTTGCTTTTCAATAATTTTGTGTAATTGTTCCTCTGTAGGATCAATTCCAAAATCACTCAAAATTGCACGAATTCCGTGAGCTCCTGCATGTTTACCCGCTTGCAGCCATCTTTTTCGACCAACTAGTTCAGGACTTATTGGTTCATAAGTTAATGGGTTATTTATAATGCCGTGAGTATGAATGCCTGATTCATGACCAAAAGCATTCTCTCCAATTATTGCCTTATTTGGTTGGACTATTACACCCATTGTATTTGAAACGAATTTTGAAATTTCATATAACAGGTTTATTTTTATATTGTGTTTTTTAGAATATAGACACTGCAACGCCATAACAAATTCCTCCAGAGAAGCGTTTCCTGCCCTTTCTCCGAGTCCATTAATAGTAACATGTGCGCAAGATGCCCCCGCATTAATTGCAGCAATAGAGTTTGCAACGGCTAGTCCAAAATCATTATGACAATGAACACTAATTGGAGTATTCATCTCTGATCTAATTTCGTTAACTAATGAGGTAATATATTCTGGAGTTGAATATCCAACGGTGTCCGGAATATCAATTCTATCAGCGCCTGCTTCAGTCACAGCCTTGAAGACATCAATAAGAAATTTTCTATCAGATCTTGTTGCATCTTCTGCAGAGAACTCTACTTTTAATCCATTAGTCTTTGCGTATTCGACTGCCCATAGTGCTCTTTCCAAAACCTGTTGGCGGGACATTTTTAACTTGTATTGCATATGAATATCAGAGGTCGCAATAAAGGTATGAACATAATTGACACCGCAGTCAATTGCAGAATCAATGTCTGACTGAACTGTTCTTGCCAAGGCACAGACTTCTGTATCCAGTCTCTGTTTTACGATATTCTTTATTCCATCCTTTTCACCCTGAGATACTACCGGAAATCCAGCTTCGATCGTATCGACTCCCAATTCAGATAGTTTAATTGCAATAGCCAATTTTTGTTCTGGCCTAATAGAAACACCAGGTGTTTGCTCCCCATCCCTCAACGTTGTATCGAATATTCGAACTGTCTGAGCTTCCATACATTATTCTCCTCTCTTAAGAGCTGAAACACCAGTTCGTGCCATCTCTACTATATCATATTGAATAATTAGATTCTTAAATGCATCTATTTTATCAGGGGTTCCGATGACTTCTACGGTTACCGATTCCTTCCCAATATCCAAGATATTTGCTCTAAATACATTAGCAAAATTGATGATCTCATTTCTATTTGTGAAATCTTTCGCCTTTATTTTTATCAGGGCTAACTCTCTATAAACAGTGTTATTTATGTCTAGAACCTCTACTTCCACAATGTCAATAAGTTTTCTCAGCTGTTTCACTAGTTGATCAAGAATAGGTTCATCTATCCTTGTTGTTATTGTCATTCTGGACAAGTCTGGTTTTTCTGTAATGCCTACTGTAATACTCTCAATATTGAAGTTTCTTGCACGAAATAGGTTCGTAATACGAAACAGCACTCCTGGCTTATTTTCAACCAAAGATGAAATGATATACAACGGTTTTGTCTTGGATTCTTTGGAGCTCATGTTCTACGCACCCGTTACCATATCTTTGAGGCCGGTACCTGGAGCAACAAAAGGATATACGTCCTCTTCAGGGTCTATTGAAAGGTCAATTATTGTGGCAACTTCAGTCTTTAGTGCACTTTTAATGGCTTTTTCCAACTCGGCCATTGATTCAACTTTGATTCCGTTTGCGCCATATGCTTCTGCAATCTTTACGTAATCTGGACAACTTTTTTGATGCACTCCCATGTATCTCCTGTCATAAAAAGTTCTCTGCCATTGAGCAACCATGCCAAGCATATCGTTATTTAACAAAAAGACTATGACTGGTAAGTTTTCTAATACGGAAACTGCTAATGAATTTTCAGTCATGTTAAATGATCCGTCTCCTGCAATATCTACAACATGCACGTCTGGTCTAGCAGCCTTAGCTCCGATTGCTGCTGGAAATCCAAATCCCATTGTTCCCAATCCAGTCGAGCTAAAAAAGGTCCCTGGCGATATAACATCAAAGTGTAGTGAAGTCCACATTTGGCACTGTCCTACTTCTGTAGTTACTATAGATTCGGCAGGTAACAATTCTCTTAATTTTTTTAGTGCTTTCCTGGCAGTCAACTCCCTTGGATAATCTTTTATATTTTCTGAGAAGTATTCGATAAGCTCTTTTCTCCTGTTAAGCCAGGGATTTTCAGTGCTCTTCTTGGCACCTACTTTCGATAACATTTTAACCATAGTTCTAAGGGCTGATTTTACATCACCAACAATGGCAATATCTACTGACTTGTTTTTTCCAATTTCAGCTGGATCTATATCTAAATGTATTATATTCATACCTTTACCAAATTCATCGAACCTTCCAACGGAACGATCTGAGAATCTTGCCCCAACAGCAAGAATGCAATCTGCTTCAAGGATAATTCTATTGGCTTCGGCATGGCCATGCATCCCTATTGGCCCCATGGCCAGTGGATGATTTTCAGGAAATGCTCCTTTGCCCTTAAACGTGGTAACAACTGGCGCCATGATTAGTTCAGCAATTGCTTGAAGTTCTGAGAAAGCACCTGATAAAATGACTCCACCGCCTGCCATAATAATTGGGCGTTGTGCTGAAACTATTAGTTCAACAGCCTTCCCAACATTAGATAAATCCGGATCAACTATTGGCTTGTATCCTCTTACTTTTATGAGCTCTGGAAATTGTATTTCAGTTACATCTTGCTGTACATCTTTTGGAATATCAATTAGGACTGGACCGGGTCTACCACTTTCTGCAATATAGAATGATTTTTTTACGACCTCTGGAATTTCATTTGCAAATCTGGGTTGAAAAGCATACTTTGTGCATGGATTAGCAACTCCTATAATATCAGTTTCCTGAAAAGCATCCTTTCCAATCATGTTCAGTGGCACTTGTCCAGTAATTGCAACAACTGGTGAAGAATCAGCGTAAGCAGTAGCTATTCCTGTAATCAAGTTTGTTGCCCCTGGCCCTGAAGTTGCCAAACATACTCCGGCCTTTCTCTTTATTCTAGCATAGCCATCAGCCATATGAGCAGCTGATTGTTCATGTCTTACCAATATGTGCCTAAATTTTGCATCAACAAGTGCATCGTAAATTGGCAAATTTGCCCCACCTGGAAGCCCAAAAACTATTTCAACTCCTTCTTTCTCCAGGGAATACATAAGTGCTTTAGCACCACTCATTTCAGACATTGTAGGATTATTCATTGATGCTTCGTATATATACTCGTTGTCACTTCAATTTGACGCTTTTTAGTCGTCTATTTTAGGCAAGTCTTCTTCATAATCAAGGGTATTACATGCGAACCAATTCTATAATTCTAATTCCTTCTAAAGATTAAAGTAGACATGGATATTTTCTTCTATCACATGAATTACAATGAGAAAAATGATCAATCTAATAAGGATAACAAATATGTCAGCCTTTCACAAGATTTTTTTAGGAAATACATTATTGAAGGAAGTACTATCGGATTGGGTAGTGGCAGCACCGTAGAAAAAATCGTGCGCAATTTCGGGATATTAGAATTTAAAGATACCTTGGAATTTATTGTAACATCACTTCAAATAAGAATAGTAGCCGAATCTCTGGGCCTAAAAATAATTGACGAAAACAAGAGTGGAAAAATTGATGTGGTCTTGGATGGTGCGGATCAAATAGATTCAGATTATAATATGATTAAAGGGGGAGGAGGAGCTCTTTTGAAGGAGAAAATACTAATTGCATCATCGCAAAAATTTGTAATCATTGCTCAAGCTAACAAGTTTGTTGACAGGTTTAATATCGCAATCCCTGTTGAGGTTACTCCTTTTGGAAGAAATTTTGTTGTGAAGGAACTGAAAAGAATTGGAGGTTTACCAAGCATTCGTTTATTGGATAAGGGATATCCTTTCATAACTGAAAATGGCAATATAATTTACGACACGGTGTTACCAAAATTGGAGAATGTAAAAGAGACTGAAAGGGACATAAAAAATATTCCAGGTGTCGTAGAAGTTGGATTATTTACCATTCATGCTAATTCTTATTATAAGATTATTGGTGAGAACGATTTTGAAATTATGATGCCAAAAAGATGATAATAACTAGGAACAATTTGAAAATAAAATTTCATTTCTAGTATTTTACACAATCTATCTTTCAACGATATGAAAAATTTTAGTAGAGATATTAGACGAATTTTTCATATCTCCGTTCAGCTGATATAACAAAATCAAAAGGATTCAATGAAATTCCACAATTCTTGCATGTACTGTTAACAGGCTTTAACATCTCACGAACGGATTTTAAGTTTGATATTCTATTGTTTAAACTCCCACACTTGTTGCAAACCAGTTCAATGTTGTAGTATGACAATAGTCAAATTCGTATGATATTGAATATCTTTTGTTAGGTTAATTAGTTATGACAAGAAAAACTAATTCATATAACAATATCTAGTTACTATTTATTATTTTTTGAATATTTTCCTGGTTTTCTAGAAAAGATACTCTTACAACCCTCACAACAAAAATAGTATTTCCTTCCATTATACTCATGAATAGTGGCCAGGTCCTCATCCATTTCAATTCCACATACAGGATCAACGGGCATTATGGTCTAGTTGGTATTATTTCTATTTATATTGTGTTCCTCTAAATTCATTGGAGCTTACGTTAACTAAAGAACTAGACTTACTCATTTTAAAGTAGACTTATAGCAAAAACGCTGCCAATTTTTTAATAATAGTATAGGTAACATATATTTTTATAATTTTTTGAAACATTTATTTAGAAAAGCATAAATATTTTTTTTACATAAAATTTCCGTTGATAGGGGAGACGCAGCTCCGCGCCAGAAGAACAAGAATTAAGATATTGCAGGCAATTGTGGACAGCAATGGATCAGCGGGGTTTTCTGAAATAAAATATGCAACGGATCTGTCCACAGGTTCAATTTACTATCATTTGGGAAGAATGGTTCGATATGTCATAAAAAAATCAAAACACTACTACATCACAAATGAAGGATTGGAATTATTACGTGAGAACAAAGGAGCTACTGCGATGTAAGATTTTAGTTTCATCACAGCCAAATTTTTATTTGTAATCCTCGTATGTCAATTCATATTTTGTCATTGTCGTACACAGGGATAATCTTAAAACAGAAATTAAGAAAAATAGTTAGCAAATATGTTGATAATTCATTACTCTTGTCCGGTGGACTGGATAGTAGTATCCTATGTTATTTGATGAGACCTAAATTCAGTGTTGTGATCTCTTTAGGTCATAACTCACAAGATCTAAAGTATGCAAAGGAAATAGCAAAAAAATATAGTCAAAATCATGTTGAGTGCATAGTTGACTTTGCGGATATTATTGAGATAATTCCGCAGATAATTAAAACATTCAAGACCTTTGATCCACTGGAGATAAGAAATTCATCAGTTATTTTTTTTGGCATAAGAGAAGCAAAAAATAATGGATACGACAGCATAGTTACTGGAGATGGTGCAGATGAATTATTTGCTGGATATAATTATCTCCAAAGATACTTTACAGACCTTAGGAAATTACAAGAAATTTTGACTGACCTGTGGAAAATAATGAAATTTTCTTCAAGGAGAATAGGAATGACACTAGGAGTAATAGTCAATACTCCATATCTGGAAAAACCCCTTTATGATTTTGCGACCGGGATCGATATAAATGAAAAAGTAGGAGAGTATGATGGTAAAAAGTGGGGAAAATTCATCTTAAGAAAGGCGTTTACAGAGGAACTTGGGTTAACAGTCTGGAGAAACAAGATGGCTTTGGAGCAAGGTTCTGGATTTGAACAAATTTCAGATAAATTTGAGGAGCTTATTGATGATGAAGAATTTGATAAGGAATTAAATAACGTTGCGCTTAAAAATGTGAAATTGAGAGATAAGGAACATCTCTATTATTATAAGATTTATGAATCTTTTTTTGGAAGCCCTATGAATGAACCATGTAATGCGCCAAGGTGTTCATTTTGCGGTTCATGTCTGTTGCATTCTAGGTATTGCTATACCTGCGGAGCTTTTCCCCCTATTTGAATTCAGTATTATTTCTGGTTGTCTAAACCGTAAACGTCTAAATACCTTTTTAAGATATAATTCATGGCTGGTATGGGAGACAATCCATTCAAGAAATGCATAAACCCTGCATGCAATCTTACTTATGGGATTACTAACAACATACTTGTGTGTAAATGCGGTTCATTTCTGGATATTATATATCAAAATAGTTATTCACGAGACTTGATTCAAGTTTTTTATGAACGTAGAAACCATGGAGGAAACATATACAATGAGAGTGGAGTATGGAGGTTTCGAGAACTTATTAACTTTGCCGACCTGGATACAGAAGATTTTGAACAATGCTCCAGGATTCTAGTCTCACTTGACGGTGCTGAAGGCAGACAATCTAAACCTTACAAAATGAAAAAGGTTTCAGAATTTTCCCTAATTGATAACGATTGCCTTCTATTGCAGCCTGAAGGGTATAATCCTAGTGGTTCATTCAAAGACAATGGAATGTCTACTGCTGTAACACATGCAAAGATGATAAACATGAATAGAATCATCTGTGCCTCAACAGGAAATACATCGGCGTCGGCTGCAATGTACGCGGCAAATGAGAATATTGAATGTGAAGTATTTGTTCCTAGAGGAGAAGTAGCACCTGGCAAACTTGGTCAGGCATTCCAATTTGGTGCACAAGTGATTGAAATTGATGGCAATTTTGATGACGCTCTATCTTATTCATTGAAAGAAGCTCAACAATTGGGGGCCTACACTGTAAATTCTATCAATCCATTTAGAATTGAAGGACAAAAGACGATCGTTTACAGAGCATTAGAATACTTGGATTGGAATCCACCTGACTGGATAGTTTATCCGGGTGGTGCATTAGGAAACACATCAAGTTGCGGCAAGGCGCTAATGGAACTCTACGATCTTGGGTGGATAAAAAAAATTCCAAGATTATTAGTGGTAAATGCAGAAGGAGCGAATACTTTTTTTGAATTGACTAATGGACTGTTCGGAGGAAAGAAACTGGTATGGAATAATGGAAAGCCTGACTTGAATCTGATTAAAGAATATTATTCTCAAAAGGATAACAAAGGTATCAAACCCCATACGAAAGCCACTGCGATACAGATAGGTAAACCTACAAATCTCATCAAAGCGTTAAGGTCAATAGAATTCACTAGTGGCATTGTTACTCAGGTTTCTGATAAGGAGATGAGTGACGGAATGGCGTTAGTTGGGCTTAATGGATTTGATTGTGAAATGGCATCGGGTGCAGTTCCTGCAGGGATAAGAAATCTCAGGAAAGAGGAGATCATAAAGAAGGACGATATTGTGGTTGGAATATTGACTGGTAAACAAAAAGATCCCAGGCTATCAATTGATTATCATCTGGATCAAAGCAACACATTTTCAAAACCCCCTGTTACAAAATAGAAATGTCCGAAAAATTTCTGCACTTAAACTACAATAAAGTAATTAAAGAAATTAGAAAGTTTATTTCAAAACAAGTCAGATCGAAAAATAAAAGGGGCATAGTTATTGGTTTAAGTGGCGGTCTTGATTCTTCTATTTGTCTTGTATTAGCATCAAGAGCCATTGAAAAAAATAGGATAACTGCTCTTATCATGCCAGAGAAGGGACTTACACCAAAAAAGGACGTTGATAATGCTCGTAACCTGGCAAAAAAGTTGAAAATTAAATATAAGGAGATTCCCATAGAACGTGCAAAAAAAATTTTATTACGTAACCTACCAAAGGACAAATTATCCGGTGGGAATCTTTCGGCTAGATTAAGAATGGCTTTACTATACTATTATGCAGGAATCAACAATCTCCTAGTACTTGGAACTTCTGATAAGAGTGAATTGATGATAGGTTATTTTACCAAGTTTGGTGATGGTGCTGCGGATATACTTCCTATAGGAGGCTTGTATAAGAGTCAAGTCAAGATGTTGGGAAAGAAACTACGATTGTCAGAACAAATTATCCAACAACCAAGCAGTCCTAGATTTTGGAAAGGTCATGAAGCAGAAAAAGAAATTGGGTTATCATATAATGATATAGATAGTATTTTGCAATATTATCTAAATAATAATTTGCATAACTGTAAACAAAATAAGCCAAAGATAAAATTAGTAACTGACATGATTAAAAAATCTCAACATAAAAGGGAACATATACCAGTATGCAATACGTTTGAGTCAAATTCAACAAATGGCACCCAAAAAAATTTTAGGACAAAAAAGAAACAATCTTGATATTTCTTATCATTAGTTTAACTTTTATATAGATTGAATCCTTTGAATAAGGTTGCCAATATCAAAGAATCAGTTGAAGATACTGTTTTTCATTGCAACAATTATGGGAATTTTTGGCCTTGTGATTTTTGTTCAGACTAATTCGCCAATTTTCCTAATCGCTTCAATAGCAAATTTGGGCTTTGCTGCTTTCTTTTGGTATAAATATTCTAATAAAAATAAACAGATAACTTCCAAAAAGGGTAAAAGGCTCTGATTCTACCTATGGAAGAAGTAGTATCAATAATGCCATTGATGCAAGTGAAGCAAGAAGTATAATTGTTGCTTTCCACATTGCCTTAGAGGCCTTTTCCCCAATGTCCCATATACCTCCTCCACCATAAGTGTTTTTTATCTTCGAATAACTATAAACTTTTTCAAAGTCAGCAGACGGTGTCCAGGAAAAATCATACTTGGGACTATCCCTCTTAATGGTAATTGATTCATCATATTTTCTTTTCCCATTTACATCAGATAATGTTTCATATGCTTCGACGATTTTCATAAATCTTTCCTTGGATTCTGAATTCTTATTTTTATCAGGATGATATCTTAATGCAAGTGTTCTAAATGATTTTCTTATTTCATCTAATGAAGCATTCCGGTTGAGCTCAAGGACATCATAATAATCATCCATGTGTTATTTCACAACTATCAAATAAATAATCATTTCACATTATTTAATTCGCTTTTAAGCACTATATATGCCCGAGTTCAATAGTTCCTGTAGAATTTTCAAATGTGTTATATTTCTTAATGATAGGAAGCATCATATACACCAATAAAATATCATTAGTTATTCATGAGTGCGGAAAGTACTGATACAAAATTTATTGTTCCTGTAAAGGGCGTTGAAAAAAGTATCAAGCTAGATGAAAAAGCAAAATCAGAGCTGCAGGCTATTGGGATGATGGATGAAAAGGGAAAACTAAAGTTAAAAGGTGTGAGTCCAAAAATGTTAAAAAGAATGAAGCTTGAGGCCGTTGATTGCCCAGTTTTTAAGAAAGAATTGGGATTTGTACAATGCTATGTATGCAGTAATTTCCATAGTAGAGTTATGGGTAAAGTCTATTGTAAAGGAGAACCTTTATCATAAAATAACCAAAGCCATTCTTATAGTAATGCAAGTTGACTAAAGAAATAGGTATAACAGTAAAAAAGTCATTTGATTTTAGTGATTGGTATACTCAATGCGTACTTAAATCTGGCATAGCAGACTATTCACCAAGCAAAGGATTCATCATCCTCCGTCCATATGGCTATGCAATATGGGAAATCATTAGAGAAATACTTGATGATGAATTGAAACAAACCGGACACAAGAATGGTTTTCTACCAGTGTTAATTCCTGAAAGTCTCCTTACTAGGGAGAAGAATCATTTCGATGGATTTATGCCTGAAGTATTTTGGGTAACAAGATCTGGGGATTGTGATCTGAGCGAAAAATTAGCAGTTAGACCAACATCAGAGACACTTGCATATTCTATGTTTTCAAAATGGATATCAAGCTACAGAGATTTACCTCTAAAATTGAATTTTTGGAATAGTGCCTTGAGGGCTGAAATAAAATCTACCAAACCATTGATTAGAAATTCAGAATTTCTTTGGCAGGAAGGACATACCGCTCATACCAATGAAAGCGAAGCTGATGATGAAGTTAGAATGATACTTGATATTTATAAAAATCTCATAGAAGAATATCTTGCAATACCGACCATCTCTGGTTTTAAGACAGACAAGGAGAAATTTGTTGGTGCAAAATATACGACCTCTCTAGAATCGTTAATGGCAGATGGCAAGGGATTGCAAATGGCAACCTCTCATAATTTAGGTCAAAATTTCTCAAAACCATTTGAAATAAAATTTCTAGATCGAGATACCGATGAACAATTTGTATGGCAAACATCTTGGGGGATTTCTTGGAGGATTATTGGCGCCATAATAATGGTTCACGGAGACGACAAGGGTTTGATACTTCCTCCTAAAATTTCACCAACTCAGGTAATCATTGTTCCTATTTATAAGGACGAAAGTAAAGAAATCGTGATACAGAAGGCATATGACCTAGAAAAAAAATTAAAAGAATCTAATATACGCGTATATACCGATGATAGAGACGAATATACTTCTGGTTGGAAATTTAATGACTGGGAGATGAAAGGAGTGCCTCTAAGAGTAAATATTGGACCAAGGGACATACAAGAAAATCAAATCGAATTGATAAGGAGAGATACTAAGGAAAGATTTTATGTCAAAGAAAAAGAACTTGTTAACCAAACCTTGTATATTTTGAAAAAAATACAATCAGATATGTTTGCTCGTGCAAAAAATCATCTTCAAACAAACATAAGATCTGCTTCCAGTCTGGAAGACTTACTCTCGATTCTTGACACGACTGGAGGATTTGTTGCTTGTGGTTGGTGCGGCAAGAGGGAGTGTGAAGATCTGGTGAAAGAAAAGACAACAGCCGATATTAGAATAATTCCATTTAATACTAAAAATAACGTTTCATCATGCATCGTTTGTGGCAATGAAATAACGACCGAAGTGTATTTTGGTAGAGCATATTAGAAATGAAGAAAAAGTTCTGAGTACATTTGAATATTGATGAATTATTTTCATTCTACGACGATTTTGGATATTTAGGTATATTACTAATTAGTTTTGTCGGTAGTATAATTGTATTTGTTCCTATACCATATTTTCCTGTGTTAATTACAGCAGCATTTAACAATAATTTAGATCCTGTATTAATTTCACTCTCAAGTGCGATAGGTGCAGTAATTGCAAAACTAATTATTTTTTATGCTAGCTATTATGGCAGGAACATACTTAGTCCAAAAATCAAGGGTAAAATGGTTCCTCTACAGAGATTACTTGGCAGATACGGTGCGATAGGTGCGTTCGTAGCAGCCGTCAGTCCTATACCGGACGATATAGTGTATATTCCATTAGGTCTTACCAAATACAGTCCCTGGAAATTTGGTATTGCAACATTTCTGGGAAAATTTGTTCTTAATTTGAGTATCGTTTTGGGAGCTATCTATTTTGGAAAACCCTTTGTAAGCAATCTTATGTCGAATTCAACAAATATAGATTCTCTTATTGGAGCAACCATTGCAAGTATTGCAGTATTGGGAATAATAGTCTATTTTACACTAAAGATAGATTGGGCAAAAATTATCGGACGCTGGTTTCCATGGACGTTGGATAAAGACCCGGAGAACGAGTAGAAGGGAGTACTATATCATTTTTCTATTTTTTAACTTGGTAATGATCATAGTTATAATTTTTCACAGATTTTCATTATCTGAAGATTCAGTATTTTTTATTAGTAGAAATTTTCGAATCTACTTCCACAAGAGAATAGCACAATCTTCTTAGAATATCATCTACCCAATTTTATTTATAATATAGGTTAAAATAATTATTGAATTATGAATTCAAAAGTTATTTTGATTCCCTCTATACTCTTTCTAATTGGAATAATTGTTAACGGTTCCATTGCCGGTAACGCTTATGGTATTAGTAAAAATAACAATGTTAACTTGGGTGTAGAGACCAAGCAAACAAATGATTGTGATGAAACAAGAAATGGAGATAACAATAGTATTTGTATAAATGATTCACAAAAATCCATTAACAATCTTGTCGTAAACGGACAAAATAACGATTTTAATCTTGGCATCAAAATAGAACAAATCAACGATTGCGATGAAAACAGTGACGGTGACAATACATTAAAATGCTCAAATTTATCCCAGGAAGTAATACCATAACCTCTATTTCAAATCAATGAATACAACTCAAATTAGATTTTGTTAAGGTAACACTTTCTGCTAATAATAAAAATCAATGAATTTGCGCGTTTTTCCTATTTATCCTCAACTGTACAATGCCAAGGAACGTTATCTGGAAGATCATTGCAATTACCACAGATAAAGAAATTCCATCAATCCCAAATTGTCTTCCGAGAATAACAATAAGAACCATTTGTGTTACTTGATAGATTACAGAGGAAATTAAAACATATCGGGTACGTTTCATTGCCAAGAATTTGGAATTAAGTGTACCTGCTATCATCATCGGAATGATCCCCAAACTCAAAATTCTTATGGAATTAAGTGAATTTATATAGTTTGGAAAGAAGACTTTCAGTATTACAGGTGCAAGAACAAATACCAATATAGTGATAATTACAGAAAGTGCAATTCCATATACTCTCAGCTTGTTTCTTTTCTTTCCACTTGATTCTTCGGGTATTAAATACTGGTAAAAGCTGACCGAAATCATACTAAAAAACATCAAGAACTGAAATCCCAATTGATAATAACCTAAAATTGTATATCCGTAGATAGGAGCGATAATTAATTTATCAAAATACAGTAACAACGCATTGGAGAGATTGTATGAATATAGATGTAAAGAGAGCTTGAACTCTTTTCTTATTTTATCAAACTTTTTACTAAATTGTGGTATAGTCTTGAAATATGTAACACTAAATACAAAAAAGGAAATTGTGAATCCAACAATAATTCCTGAAATTCCAAAAAAACTATATAATATTATTGACAAAACAAGCTGTGATGCCCTTGCACCAATTATGTTGATAGCATATTTTGAATATAGCTTTCTACTCAAAAGTTCGTAAGAAGACATCATCCAAAAAGCCATTCCGATCACAAACAATCCGAGAATCCAATTAAATATAGATGCGATAATTGCGCAGACTGTCGCAGAGATTAGGATTACTTGATTTGCCTGGATATCTATTTGCTTATGGCCTTGTGGTACTAATGTTGTTACAGCAGTGTTAAGACCAAGTAATGAGATGCTAGAAGACAGAGAGCCAATTGCAATTACATAGTTTATTTGGCCATATTCATGAACATCCAGAAACATAGCGAGCAAGAACCAAAAGATTCCTGTAAGTGTTGCTCCAATAAAATTACCTAAAGTAATGTAGATTAATCCTTCATGATGACGAACTCTTTTGAATATTTTGTTTCATCTCCAATAATTGACTTATTTCATGGTATAATTTTAATCATTGTAGAAATTAAGTAACCTGCTATTTCACTCAAAAACTACACTTTATTTTCAGTAGATTTGGAGATCATATTATACCACGATCGAGTTTCACTCTTAACCATAAAACAACTAATCGCAGACAGAAATGAACGCAATAGTTTTTTTTCCTCCTCTAATAGTTCAATTGCCGTTCTTCCCTTAATAGCAATATACTTTAGTAGTTCGGCATATGGTGGAAAAATAAATGCATCGTCGCTGTTTTCAACAGCAAGCTGAAGTGCAGTAGAAGTATCCAGTTGAAGAAAGTCGTTCCCGTCTCTTTTCAAAAAATACAAGTTATCTATTTTGGTATCCTTTTTTATTTTTGCGTCTTGCAAAATCGAATTGATACCATATTTTGGCGGTCTAACTATCGATTGACCTATAGTATTTATTGTAAAAATTGGTACATTAAGCTTGGCTAATTTGTGCATAAAGGATCTACCTGCTTTAGAATGAATTAGGCTTCGCACTCTCATACTGCGGTCATTGTCACGTGTATTGGAAACACTAACAGCAGTTCTAAAAGTATGGGAACTGATAGTCATTGGTTTCGGAAAACACAATGCCTCATTGGGCAACTTTATTATTGTCATATCGTCAGACAAAAATGAAAATCCGTTCTTTACGCATTTTAACACAGTTGTAGTTTTCCCAGTATCTGGAGGCGCAGATAAGAGCAGCCCAGAGTCATTTTTATCCAGACAGGCTGAATGCAACAGTATGAATCCCCTTGAAATAAAAAGAAATCGTAGCAAAGGTTCGACCAGATTAACATAAAGTACGTGTCTTGACTTGGATATCAATTTATTGACAATTACTTCAATTCTCTCGGCAAAATCAATACTGAACTGTGCACCTGCTGAGCCTAATTGTTCTGTATAGAGTATCTTGTGAGAATTAGTAGATCTATCTTCTATTATTTTTCTATTATATCTCAAGCCTCCTGCGAATGAATCTAAAGTTTTTATAGATAAATCTGAATTAGTGAATTCTTTTGACTTAAAGTATTCTAATTCATACAGAATCACATCCGATTGAACTCTTACTATGTCATGAATATTGTAGTAATACAACTGAATTTAAGTAGACTATATCAAACTCGAGCACTATATTAAAGTTATACTGGTTAGCGTACACTCTAAGAAATTCCTGTAACATAAAATTATTTTGGGTAATTTGAATAAATAGGTCCAACGAATTTGTAAAACTAGTTCAAAATTACTAGTTCAGGAACTAAGTTCCTTAACTTAGATGTGGAATGAAAATATGCACTAAAATGAATAATCTGAAAGAATCAAAAAAGAGATGTATCATAGGATGCCTCAATTGTGGACATCCGCACTCAGAACTCAAGGCCGAAGTAGGTACTATATTTTATTGTAAAGATTGTGATAAATATGAACAAATAGTGCATATATCGGAAGGAGGTATAAGTACTTTTGAACGACTAGAAAAAGAAGAGTTGCTTCAGTTATTAAGTGAAGGTAGAGTAAAAATAATAGATAATAATGGCTTGAGATGAAAAGTGTCGTTAAATTAACGAGTTAAAGAGTAAGGGATTAATGCAACCTATAACCCAACTCAAAAAATGAGTATTGAATATATCTCGATCAATTATACCTTATTGCTCGTAAGATAAAATTATAATTCATTGACATCTTGAGGAGAATTGTTATAGAAAAATTGATTATTATTAAGAAAGATAGTTATGATCCTATACTAAAAAAGAGTTTTATGTTCAATACTTAAAAAACCTAATTTAAGTAGAAATTATGCTTTTGTATTAATATCTTGTTTTCAAGTATCAAAACGTGTATTTTGTAAAAAGACTAATTACTAATCATAAAATTAAATCTTACCGAGTATCCAAGCCGTTTATTGCTTTCCTAATCTTTATGATAGCCTATGATATATTGGCGGTGACTTTTTTTAAATGAAGATAATCTCAAATAATAAAATTTTATTTGTATCATTCTTACTGACTATATTATTCTCATTTAATCTATCTATCCCACAATTAGTACAAACTACGAATGGACTTTCTTCTGCCCATATTTCAGAAACTGCAGCTAAAAACGATCCGTTCTACAAAACAGCAAGAGCCGATCAAATTATTTATGATTTTTTTCCTAGTACAGATAAGATAGAGTCAGATACTAATACTAATGAATTGATCAATCAGCTGATCAATAGTTTAATTCAGGAAAAAGTTGCAAAGCCTGAGATATGTGGAGACGGGCAAGATAATGATGGAAATGGAATGGTTGATGAATACTGTAACGTCAGTAATGTCCCACAGGATGATAATCAATCTCCTAAAGTAGAACCTGAGCAGGAGATATGTGGAGACGGGCAAGATAATGATGGAAATGGAGTGGTTGATGACAATTGCAATATAGGCAATGTCCCACAGGATGATAATCAATCTCCTAAAGTAGAACCTGAGCAGGAGATATGTGGAGACGGGCAAGATAATGATGGAAATGGAGTGGTTGATGACAATTGCAATATAGGCAAT